>Ga0157363_1002324_pt1 | contig 16696 bp, 3 predicted proteins | sample AttsexASBM1_FD_111477 | JGI IMG/M metagenome (GOLD analysis project Ga0157363, IMG submission 111477) | Fungus gardens microbial communities from leaf cutter ant in Ribeirão Preto, State of São Paulo, Brazil - Atta sexdens ASBM1 | ecosystem: Host-associated > Fungi > Mycelium > Unclassified ... | reverse complement strand
CGTTCTTCGTTTCTCACGTCAAAATCGCCACTTTTGAATTTTTTAAACCACTCAAAGCACTGTGATTTACCAAGAGCATGCTCATCGTAAGCTTCGACAAGCATTCGATGCGATTCTGCAGCAGTTTTCTTCAAATGTTAACAGAAAATCAATTTGCTGTCCGCAAATCGTAGTTTCCAGGCACAAAACTCGACATGTTCAACGCTATTACAAACTATACTGTTGTATGAAACTTGTATTGTTGTGTTCTTTGTTAGATGTCAGAACAAGGAAATAGCGTCAATGGCGTCTGACGGCAACTACATTGACAGCTATGGCCATCTATTGGTAAATTCCAGTTTCATATTTACATACGTGGTAAGTACGAGGCAAGTCACATTTTCACTCAATTAAGCAAATAATAACAAAATGGCATGCAAATTTTATCAAAATGTCACTCTTCCACGCTTATAAGTTTGGCCATTTATCGTGGTGCGGCGCTGTAACACATACAAGCACGAGACTATATGTGCTCGCCTGCAGCGCGCCGAGAGTGAACGAGACAGCGAACTCCTTCTCACACTAGTCGCTTGTTTCAAGCGACCGAAAATTCTCGACAATCTCGGCCGCTCGGCGGTCATCAATGAGGGACGGGAAGCATTCTAAATAACATATAAATTTTAATAAATTATAAGTAATAATGTACCTCTCCCATTAATCCAAAATAATATAAATCATGTTAAAACGCAACAGTTTACAAGATATTTACGATTTTTCATGCACGTTGTATATAATACTCCTTCATAAACTGGAGTAGCAAGAATAGTTCAGTAGAAGTAGAATTTTATCGGAAAAAAATTATAAACCAGCAGTTCTTTTCACGAAAGTCTTGAAAGACCATCAGAAAAGAAATGTATGGAAAAAAGTTCGGTATAAAAAATGTATTCGAATTACCTACAAAATGAAACGTGGAACATTAAAATCGATTTATTCGAATTCAGTAGAAAAGAAATAAAAAAGATCTTTTTTCATTCGCTCTCTGTTCATTGAGATTTAAACGCAAAGCTTTGAAATTCTCATAAAATGTAGTCTTCGTAATGACGAACAAATCTAGCTCTGAATAAGCATGATATGTTAATGAATATATAAAGCTTGTTCAAAGTTAGATTTATTAAAAAAACAAGGAAATTAAATTTTCCGCAAAAGGTTTTTAATGAACAAATGGCTTTTTGCATAAAATCTTGTCTGCGGAAAATTTAATTTCTTCGTTTTTGAGCAGTTGCATAGCAATTTACAGGAGTGATTTTTCTCCTTCAAGAATTGCACTATCACGTAAACTTAATGATAAAACAATTTTTTGCAGTTAAACTATTATAAAAGACTTTAAAAAGTATTGGTATCTTTTTCCGTATAAAAAAATGGAATAACTCTATTAATATGCACAAAGCCGTGTGAAGCATTCGATATCTGACATTTGTGTACGAATTTAAAAAAAAGTTTATTCTCCGATTATTCCGGAAGAATCCTGAGATAATTTTTTTTTTTTCAAAAAATCACTGTGACTAATTTTTAAGAGTAAGAGTTCCGTCTGGCACCAATTTGTCAAGGAAGAATTGAATTTGCTGTTAAAAAATTCTCAAATTTTTTGCTGCCGAAAAAGTTTATTTAAAATCATTGGAAAATTGAAGAACGCGAGCGAGGCAGTGCGCCGAATGGAGCGAGGGATGAGGGAAGCCAGCATGCAGTCGAGGAGAAGATCGAGCTGCTCGGCGATTCGTGTGTATCTGATTTCGTGCGTTAAAATTTGCTAGATGTATATTTTCTCAACAATAAATTGACATAGAAATATGATTTTTTAAAATCTGAGATAGCTCGACGAAATACAATATAAATAGCTTAACCAAATGTTTCGCAAAGTAATTACAACCATGAAATTTTTAGTTTTTTGTTTCTTGAATTTTCATTTTTTTGATTTAAACTAAAAAAAATCACATTTGAGAGATGGAGTGCATGTCTGATTAACAAATTTAAGTCATTTTAGCTATGTTTCTTTATTTAATATGCTGTAAAAAGTGTCCAAATTGGACAATTAAATGTAAGAAATTATACATTAAATGTAAGGAATTATCATACAAAATTGTTTTTGTGAATTTAATTGCAGATGAAATATGATACATATAAACAAATTATTAATAAATAATGGATTTTTTACTCACCCTGTATGTCGTCATATTGGATCTACCATTTTGAAATGTGTACTTTTGACATTAAATTCGTGTACAGAGCCTAAAAAAGAACAGGTAGTACCAAATTGTATTGAAATTTAAATATTTTTTCGTATTTTGACATATGTATTCAAGAAATGCACAAGTATTAATTTCAATGTCAAGGAGAAACCCGAAGATATTAATCAATTTCGATGAAATTATTCCCAAATTATATTAAGGTTTAAAGCTTTTGAGGGGTATTGTTAAGATTAAGAAAAAATGTTTTTAGGGTGAAAAAAATTTTTTTTCACCCTAATATTACTTTTTTTTTATAAAAAAAATATTCTAAAAATTTTTTCAGAATTTTTAAATATATTTTCTCAGATTGGTAAAAATAAGAAAATACAGTACTAAAAAGTAAATTAAAAAGTAAATAAAAAATTCTGAAAAAATTCTTAGAGCTCTATGAGAAAAAAATAAACAATTTTTGTCTCTTGTAGTTTTTCTGTAAGGTTGATAGTATTTGAGAAAAAAATTATTGAAGACCAATATTCAAATATTTTTAATAATTATAATAATACCTTGTTAACTATTGAGAATTATAAAATGATAAAGGACTTTTCGACTTAGTTTAGTTCATTTTATCTGCCCATGTTGTCGGAATTTTTCAACACATTGTATATACATAAGAATATTCAAAAAAGATCGGGAGATTTACTCGGGAGGATGACGTTTTTGAATGAAATAATTTAGAAAAAAGTTGTAAGATACAAGACGATTTATTTACAGATCTTATCAGTTTGACCTTGAGTGTGGCATCGCCAAACTCAGGTAAAGATCTAATCGATTTTTTAAAATGGAAAACCCTATTTTTGATGTCAAAATCAAATAGCTGATATCAAGAGCCTGGTATCAAGAGCCTATCAAAATATTGTAATAAAAAGTGTGTTTTTTATTGCTGCATTCTGAACTGGTGCAATAAGTTGGAGTGAAATAAACGTATAGTTAAAGATTATGCGTTTCACGGATTTTCTCTATGGGTCTAGATCCATTCTTAGAATGCCAATATTTCGTGAACCTTGCAATCTACTTCTTCAGAATGAGGGGCAGCTTGATATTGAGCTGTTCCACCATTTCTTTTATATTACGCTGCTTTTGGGAGCGGTGTGGAGGGGGGGGGGAGGAGAAAATTGCGAGTGGGAGGGGAGGGGAGATGGGGGAAATTAGTCTTTAATAACCGGGAGAATGGTTTTCCACATTTTATTTATGTTATAGCTATTATTTCTATTTAGATTAGGATGCTTTGGTATCTCTGGTTTTTCTGTACTTTCTTGGAAAATATGATGTAATATTGGCTATTGCAATCGTTTTGTCAAACAGTATTTGATGTCCTATTTTGATGTTGTGTTCTGATAATGCCGACTGCGTGTTCTATCCTGACATCACGTGTATTATTCTTTTATCCGAAGATTGATTTTCCCGATTTCTCCAATGTATATTTGTACGCAGGAACAAAGTATTTTGTAAACTCCTGCGGAGCTGAATGAAAGTCTTTGATCTTTAGGATTTCTTAAGATTTGTCCTATCTTTTTTGAGTGAAGATAATTCGGATATTGTGTTTATTTAATATCCTGCCAATCTTGCCGATATATTGTTCTTTTGACATATGGAAGAATGGATAGAATTCTTTCATTTGGTTAGTAACTCATACAGCTGTCATCTCAGGCATATATTTGCTTGATATAAGAATTTTAGAGTCCATATCTTAAAAATAAGCGTGCAGTTGAATTCACATTACTAGAACGAACGATACCGAATTTGTACAACTAAAATTGAAAGTCTAGAAGAAAAGTTTTTTTCACCGAGTGAAAAATACGTGTATACGGATTCGCGAAGACTGGGAATGTCAATAGAGCCGAAATTTCATGTAGCAGTAATTACACGATCCTGCGACATATGATACTGGCATACGTTGGATAAGGATAGATGTATGCATTTGAGTAAGACAGAACAATATATAATGTAAGAAATGAATTAAAGATGCCACTATTATCAAATTTGAAATTAAAAAAGTCTTTACTATCGACCTCGATTAAGTTCGGTAATCGATTTAGCATCCCCTTAAACGGTCTGACTGAATCTTAAACATTTGCACGATTCTGTATGAATTTATATATTACGTATGTAATGAAACGCTAACTCTGCTAAACTACCGTAGTAATATCACGAATTAAATTGACTAGCAATTTAACAATTTAATTTTTTACATTTTCAAACAATCTTAATAATGCTGAGTGACATTAAAATCTGTAAATAATTAATTCTTATTGCGAAAAATATTATTGACTCCCTCTGCCGGGAGTCAAACTCGAATCTCTTGCTTCCTGGGCGAGGGAATTCTAATGAATTTTTAATAATCCGAAAAATACTCAATAAAAAATAATTTTTTTATTATAGTGTTTTGGAAAGCTCCCAACATCAGCTGTTAGATTTTGGAATTAAAAATAGAGTGTGCCATTTAAAAAAAATCGATGTGACCTTGATGACGTCAAGATCTGACCAGATATTTCACTAGTGCTGGACTTTTTACTTACCTTGTATGTCGTCATATTAGATCTGTCATTTTGAATTTTTAAATGTGAATTTCTGACCTCAGATTCATGTTTAGCGACCAAATAAGAATAGGTAATACCAAATTGTATTGAAATTTAAATATATAATTTTTTTGAATTTTGATATATGTATCCAAAAAATGTAAAAATACTAATTTCAAAGTCGAGAGGCAATCTGAAGATATTAATCGATTTTAATGAAATTTTACTCAAATCATTATTGAAATCCATAGTTAACTTTTGGGGGGGTATTGCTAATCAATTTTCTTCAATTTATTTGCTAACAAATATGTATATATACATATATATATATATATATATTATTTTGTTTAGAAGTAATACGAGCATTAAAGAATTGTTTTATAAATTTATGTTTCAATAAATCTAAATTACATGAATAAATCTATCTAAAAATATAATTACAGTACAATAAACCTTTCAGAATAGTGAAACACGACAAATTCGTCCATTCTTCTTTATCCAAATGCCAATTTTCTATGTAATGAATAGCCAAGTGATTATCATAAATATTGAAATTGTACAATTATATTACAAAAACTTATATAAAATAAAAACGATGTCGTATATATTGCGTCAATAGGTAAAGCTCATCAAATTGTCATCAGATTTTCTATGTAATCATTCATAAGAAAAACGAAAAAATTAGGAATTGCTTAAATCATTTGTCTGAGTTTTAATTTTATTAAACTTACATATTTCTCCTGACTCGACGTAAAGGTCTTGTAATGTCGGCGATGAAAGTCAATACAATAAAGTCATGTGATTATTGAAATATAAATAAAACTAAGATCAGCAGGGGAAAAACACGTCACATCCACAAATAAATCCATATACAGTGGGTCCAAAGAATAAGTATCGTTTTGTAAATTTAAACTCTGTTGTTTTATATGGATTATTTTCGAAATCTTTTATTAAATATTCTTTCTTTGTCTAATATCTTGATATTTTCTCAATCAAATTGATGCTGATGACTAATTCTGTGTTCGGTCACTATGAAATGTTGCAATTTATGTGATTCCTATGTTCATTTATGCGTCTTCAAATATCTATCTGTTTGGCCCACATACGATGCTTCACAATCTCAGCAATCAATTTTATATACACATCTGTTCGAGATAGATTGAGACGAATGAGTCTTTATGATTTTTGATGAACCTTTTAAGATTATTAATCCCCTTGTATGTCATGTGTGTTACGTACTTTAAAAAAAAAAATTTTTATTTTTTCCGATAAAAATGGGAATAAACGATTATAAAAAATCTGTGATTAATTTTCCCTTCATTATTGTCTTGTTCTTATCTTGTCTTTAGATGTGTTAATCTGGTCATTCATTTGTTTAATTTTTTTTGACAATCTTTTTTTGATTTCAGTGAATATAAGTTTTAATGAGTATCTATTGATTATAAGAATTTTAATTATTAACTCGAAGTTTTCTTGATGGAAAAAAGGGAGGAACAAAAAAAGAACCCTATTTATTAATCCAATGATTGTTCTCATTTTTTGGCATAAAGGATGAGTAGGAAAATAATTCAAGTAACGAAAATGTGGGTTTGTGGTTTATGAATTATGAATAAGAGAATTTCCTTTTCTAATTAAACTAACATCAAGAAAATTTAATTTGTTCCCGTCCATTTCAATTATAAATTTTAATCTAGAGTGGTATGAATTAAAAGTGTTCATCAGTATATCAATGTGTGACGTTATATGTTAATGCAATGTCATCAACATAAAAGGATGATGAAATTGAAAGATCCTGTAATGCTTACGTTTCTAGATCTTGTATAACTATATCCGATACAATGAGTGATAATAATGGGTGAATTCATTGGTACACCAAAAATCTGTAAAATTATCATTGAAGCTAAATTATGTTGAATTGAGAACTAATTCTAAAGCTTTAAAAAATTCCCTTTTGGAAATGTTCATGTTTCTTTCAATGAGATGTCATCTCCTCTTTATGCCTTTAATCACCAAGTCAATAGGTACATTGTGAATGACGAAACCACGTCAAGGGATAAAAGAACTTCGCTGTCAGAGATTGTCAAGTTGGAAATTTGTTTAGTGAGAGTTATTGTTGATAATTGAAAACTGTTTTTGATAAAACTGTTAACTACTCACGCTTTCATGAATTATGTCATAAAAAAAAGGCTAAATCATGGAGAAATCATGGCTAAATCACTCCCTATTGAAAAAAACTATAATACGAAGTGGATATCCTATTTTGTGTATTTTAGGAAAACCATAGGTCAAAAGGTAAATGCAAGAGGTGAAACAGGATTAGAAGAGTTTATTTATTATAAACAGAATTTGTTACGAAATCACATTGCTTCCATCCTTCCAATAAAGTCTTAAGTTGTGTTATCATTTTATTAACTGGATTGTGTGTCAATATCTTATAAGTTTCAGTGTCAGAGTAACGTTTCCATTTTTTGCACGTATTCTGTCTTAAGTGTCATCATTATATTACTCTTATTCGCCTTTGTAAAAAGAATTTATAGATTGTTTTTAACAAAAGATTTTGTTGTGATGAAAGAAAAAATTCGCTTCTCTATATCAGTCTTTCTACAACATGCTCGTTTTATCCCCTTGACTAAAGGAAAAATTCCTAATGACTAAAAGAAACATTTTGAAACATTTCAACATTTTAGCAACGTTGTAATTGTTATAACGCTATTGAAATATTCCAAAATATTTTTTGCTTGGTAGTTTCTTCAATGTTGGATAATTTTAATCTGACAAAATTATGTTCGGTATTTAACAAATTCAATCATAGTATTTCTAATATTGAACGTTGGCAAGCAGAAATTCTCACCTAATTGTAATAACGCTTTGATAACGCTCCCATATTATAATAACATTGGTAAGATTTTTTAATCATTTATCATTTACTTCAAAGATACTATATTGTTTAAATTGGGAAGATAGATTAACTTTAATCATTTCGCTATTTATATTTTTATTTTTCGATTCTTAGAAATGAAATTTTTTGTGAATATTGCTGTTGTCAAAAATATAGTAGTCTCCGCATTATAGGATTTTTAGTTTTTGCATACAGGACACGGAAACGCTTATCAAACAATTCAGCTGAAAAGAATAAACTTATTGGCCCTAACACGCCAAAAATAATATAACGATAAAAATAATGAGTCATTACCGTACTAAAAAGATATAACTGCATTATCATTAATATTACTCATAAGTAAAATCGTTACTTATTCGTTATCGAAAAAGAGTAACGAAAATGGTAACGGCGTTATAAATAACATGTTATTTCCCTGGACATTAATAACTTTCTTAGTAGTTAGAAAGCAATTAGATATCAAAACATTACGATTTTCTACATTTTGCTTTACTAACAATAACATGAACTGAGCAACAAATTCATGCAATTAAGTCAGTCTGCATGACTTACTTAGTGCTATCTGTTTTTTTCGGGTAATTAATAAACAGCAAATAGAGCAGTATACAATATGTACTAAGCCATACATTGATTACTTTATATAAGTATTTTTCACATTTATGAAAAAATGCAACACTATTAAATCCACTAATTGATTATAAATTATATCTATACATTTTTTTTCGATTTTTAAGATGAAAATTTTTTCACGATTTATTATAAGATACGATTTACTATATATTATCAATTATAATTATGAATTATACTTACAATATGTTTTTCTCTCTTTTTCTCTTTATCAAACTTCTTTAGTAATAAAAACGGTCTTCGTGAAATTCAAGTCTGGCTTCTTCGTTGAATTCTGCTGGCTAACAAGGAGGAAATTATGACGCTCGCGACAAAGCAAAGACAGGATCGCTGGGAATTACTGAGTTGGCCGGATTGAATTCGCTGAAAGTAGCCAAAGCTTGATCTCAGACTGGTGCAGCACTTGAATACAGATCTCTCGAATATACTCCGCCACTTTCAGAGTTAACCGTCGCAGACGACGGAGAATATGCTTTTGATGAAACGAACGAGGAATAAACAGAAAAAAAAAAGAATCAATTCTAAATGTTAGTTTTAATGAAATCATCGAGACATTTGTCAGAAAGAGGCCATGTGCACCGACTTAATCATAAATGAGATGAGAAAGCAAAATCCACTAGAAGTTAGCTTTGGTCATAAATCAAGATTGTTTACTTGTGACTTACGAACGAATAAAATCGAGAGAGAGAAAACGATCTCTTTTTGGTATTCTTCTGATCATTTCGAACTGATCACTTGCATTGAAGTAACATTGCAAAGCGAAGCTAGTAATGTAATATTTAAGTAATGTAATATTTAAAAATGTTACATTTACATAAAACAGTACGAGATATGTCTAATTTTGTCTAATTTAAACACAGATATCAAAGGAGTAATAGTAATTCAATCTCTTGAGTTAAATAACGTTTTGTTATTTTTAACTTTCATGTACGTCAAAGTATAAATTAATCTATTTCTGTTATTAATTTCAAAGTAAATAACATACATATTAAAGTATACATATATTTAATAAATAATAAATTTTTGAGTCAAATTTAATATTTTCATAAGTAAATTATTTAATTTCATTTCAGTTAAATTAACGACATAATGAGTAGGAGTAATAACTTATAGAAATGATTAAAAACAACTAAATTTAGGTGTAATTTAATACTATTTGTTTATATGTAACAAATGTACCATAGTATTACTTATAAAAATGTTTCGGTGAACAAGAATACGTATCAGCTTTCTTTAGGTATATATTTTTTAGGTATATAGCATTAATAAAGAAAGGATGAGAGAGAATACTAATGACATTTTTCATATTCCTTCAATCTTAGTCTTTCAAACTTATATCCACCTTTATTGAAATAGATGATATCAAATAAATGAATGTGTGCGTGTGTGCATGCATGCGTGCGTGCGAGTGTTGATTCATAAAAATGGTTTTTATTGAATATTAAAAAACACAAAAAGCATAATATAAATTTTTATTCAACTAAAAAAATCCAACATACATATAAAAATAATTTACAACAAATCTAATTTGAAAGAATATTAGAATACTGCTCTATTACAAACTATATGTTATTTCCTCGCATTCGTTGTATTAGTATACGCTAATTTTCATTACTGCCCCTAATTAGTTATAATAAAAAATGACGTGGAGTGATAGTTAAGTGAGTAATATTGAGAAGATGTTAATACGGCTAATCTTTATGATGCTCGATACAATGCACAGTGGTGCGGTTCACAGCGCGATGGAATGTAATTTTCGATGGAATGAGCGGCGCGACAGTCGTCGAGATCGCCGCAGATGACGGTGGTATTCGCGTGGCGGTTTAAGGCGAAACTTTATGGTATTACAATGCGGGTTAATAGAATTATCAGATTATCCTATCAGTCTAACTTTCGGTTCCGCGCACCACGATACAGAAGTCAACTAATCTTGGTCAGATATCACTCGGCTGGCGAACGAGCATATCGCCGTTCGTCGACGGTGCTCATTTAACGGGGAAACTGAATAAGAGCAATTCACAAGTCAGTTAATAGTCACGCAGTATAAACCCAGTCAGGCACAGGATTTCTAATTCTATCGAGGGGCCAAAGATATAATCGTCTCGGAAACGATTTACGCTTCACATTGACACCGAGATTATCCGATTTCCGGTTGTTTCTACTAATTCATACAGTTTAATCCATGCATCTGCAGGACATTCCTCTGGCATCTTTCTGATGAATAGTAGATCTAATTTTTCTCTGGGAGAATTTTAATTAGTAAACCATAAAAAGTTTATTTCTTCGAGATTGATGGCTAATTGACACTAGAAAAATTAATTAAGGGACAAAATATTCTTGCGCAGATATTCCTTTGACTTCGAAAATGAAATTAGTTTTACGTTTCTATTATATTTCCATTACATTTCATTTATATTTCAACTTTTAAATAACATTAATTCTTATATCTATTAAAACATTGTCAGCCAAATGGTTGACGATGAATCAACCATTTGGCTGACTATGAGTCATACATACATCTTCAATTTAGAACAATACGCCATGAGTAATGAATTTCTATAATATCTATATTTCTATAATTTCTTGATTTGCTTTTTGCAGTCATAACGAGTACTACTAAAAATAATATGGAAATAACCTAAATAAAATTAAGAATTCTGGTAGCGTCTGATGGACGGTCTACATTTTCTCTTCAAAAAGTTTAATGAAACACACATTCTATTTCTATAATGATATGTCCTATAAATCTCACGTTTTCCTTAATAAATTTTGAAAATAATACGATCAATTAGTGCTTGGCCAGTATGCTTGGTATGTCTGTGTTAACACATGATGTAATAAAGAAGAGAAGTTTGTTCGCGTCGCATGTTCCTACCAGCTCTTATTCACTCTAATAAACGCATTTGAGTGAGTAGGAGCGAGACAGTTGGAAGTAGGAGGAGAGACAGTTGGAAGAAGTAGGGGCATGTTGGAGCGACGCGAGAACAAATCTAAGGCTCGTGAGGTGCACCAAATTTGATCTCTTGTGCAATACATATAGCGTTGGAACAAGTCGTTTTCCATATTGAAAAATAATAGAAAAAAAAACAAAGAGAGAGAAGGAGAGAGGGAGGGAGGGAGGAGGAAAAAGAGAAAGAAGGAGAGAGGGAGGTGAAGAGGGGAAAAAGAGAGGGAGAGGGAGGAGAGAGAGAGAGAGAGAGAGAGAGAGAGTTGATGTATCACTTGTAATATATTTTTTATAAAAAATGGTAGCCTGCAGCATTAAGGGGTGTAAAAATCGCAGTAAAAATGCGAAAGTAAAAAATCAAGTTTTTTTTGTTTCTAAAAGGCAATAATATTGTGGCAAAATGAATAAAAGCTTATGGCAAGGGATTAACCTCAAAAGTGGTAGATATATAAAATAAATATTATTAATATTTACAAATTTTTATATTATTTATATTATTTATATATTTTTTAAAAATAAATTCTGATAAAGTATTTTATTTATTTATCTTTATTCTCTCTTTTCATATGTATAAATAATTTAATAATATTATTATTATTAATTAGAGGGAATTTATAATAATTATTAAATTATTAATAATTATTAATAAAAGGTCACAATAGTTCTCAACAAAATAAAATTATTAATTATCATTCCTTATTTAAATATACCTGCGTAACATTTTGAGTATCATACAATAGAAAAAACGTTGATTGTCTGATATAATATGGCCGGTCACTGTTCCACCATCCTCATTGGTTAATCTTCTTGCACAACAGCATACCTCTTTTTTTTATTACATCATGGTGTTAATTTTTTTTTTCATAAAAATTTGCAGTTTTAATCATTGCTACGATGTACTTAATCCGCACAATGCGTACTTCGCCATAACGCAAAGGAAGATCAGAGTCTATACATCTTCTATCAAGAAATCATTTTGTACCACTAAAGCAATAACTCGCGCATCGTAGAGGGACTTAGCAGCTGATTCTAATAACTCGTGGAGTGTCCGTCCCCTCGATGGATAATATCACGTCAGCTTTAGGGATCCGCGAAAATCCAATTCTCGCCGCTCTCCCTTATTCTTTCACGGTTTCTCTTTTTGTCTCCGTTCTTCCGCTTTCATATGACACGGTCTTTCCCCAGCCACGAAAGATATTGAATCACCGTCCGGAAAGAATACAGAGTTCCTCTGTCTCCGGGGTTTCATAACTCTAGAATGCTTTCGCTGGAAATCAGAGACAAAGCGTGACCGATGAAGTTGAGGTAGTCGATGGCGTCCGGGTTTCAGGTTGAAATACCTGCTTTAACTCTGCGACATACTGCGCCCTATAAAACTCTAGTCACGTGCCGATCTCTTACGTCGACCGCTCTTTCTTACTCCCGCGGTTGCTACAATCCGGAAAAAGAAATACATGAGAGCACTCTCAACATGATTGCATCGTCAAAGATGATGAGGTTTCTAATTACAAGCTTTAATGACAATCCCCGGTATCGAGACATTCTGTCGAAGTGGAGTAAGATGAACGTTGCGTTAAAAAGAAAGATGTTGTAATCGTATACACTATGACATGAAATAATTATGTTTAAATATTAAATTAATATTATATTTAATTAATTGGTAAATTGTTAAATTGACAATCGCAACTTTTTTTAAGTGACTATTGTGTAAGTACATATTTTATATTTGAAATGTATAAAACGTAAAAATAATAGTTGGAAATTAAAATATCAAATTAAAATATCAAAGATAAAGGAAATTAAGATACGTAAAATTTTCAAAGAAATTCAATGAATAATACAATAATCTTGGAACGTGATTGTATCAGTTGAATTAATGATATTGACATTTTAAATATCAATAATATTTAAAAGCAATAGCAATAATATTTAAGGACTTTCAGAACTTCTTTCATGTAAATGAAAACAAAATCGAAATCGACGAGGTTTTTGTATTTATCTATCAATACTGCATCGCTAGAGGCATTTTGCAATCCGCAACAAAGTTGCACATTACACACAATTTTCTTTGAGACCCTTTTTCCATACGAAATGCTTCATTTTGAATCTCGTCGTGTTCCATTCGCGTATATAAACTCGAAACTAATCGCTAAACTTCCCAACTGCGCGCGTCGCGTGCTGCTGTTTGGTGAATAGTTATGAATTAAATCCGTATGTCTATCCGAGAGATTGCAATGCTATCCCAGAAATTATTTTAAAGTCAAATTTAAACCAGTTTTCATTGGAACTAAATAAAGATTCGATATCATTATTTTCGCCTGTTTAATAAATTTTATATTTAATAGAGTTAAATTATACATTTAATAGAGTAAAAGATGAATAATATGGAATTCCATTTCGTTTTTTTTTTAGATAATTTTATATTTTTTAATATTATATGTAAGTTAATGATTATATGTAAGTTAATGATTTCACAAATGATAATTTAATAATTTCAGTTTTATAAACTTAAGTGTGTTTATTATTAAGATAGTTTATAAAAAAAGTTGTTTAAATAAAAAAAAGACATTATAATGTGTAAGAATTTGAATATGATGGTAAAATGGGTCCCCTCTATAATATTTTTGCAAATCTTTTTCTATTTGAACTTCTTATGAAGTCCCAAACAGCTTGAATTTGTAGAAAATTCTGAATATATTGAGATCAAATTCAGAAGTTTACATTTTCATGAATACGTTCTTTTAGCAACTTTACTCTTGTATTGATCCTATTTTTATAAATGTTTACTACGAACACCTTTTTTCCCGCTTCTCAGATATTTTTAGGGATTTAAATGATTTCTTAAAATCATTTTAAATTAACAACTACAAAAATTTTCTTAACGAAAAACATTGTTTTCATTAAAAATTTTAGAGCCCACGTTATTCATTTGAAATCTAATTTAGAAACATTAATCGATAAAATTTATATTTAATTATGTCTTAACAAAAATATTCAAGCTTATTTATCTTTTTTCAAAATAGAAAATGTATCTAAAGAATCAATTTAGTGTATAAATAATAAATAGAGTATAAATTCATTACTTAAAAACTTTAAATTACATTAAATTTGTCATCGAAAGTCACACGAAAAAAACTTATATCTCGTAATAGGCGTCTCTCATAATAGATACCAATTATCAACAAAAAAGTCGATAATAATTGTCTACATATAACTTCGATACCTATCTAAGAATACATTAAACATTTTTTGCAAGAGATGGCGTTAATTACAATAGAATTTTAAGTAGGGTCCACATTAATAACAGGAGCCGACATTATCACTTTTTCCTCTATTAATATATACAATTATTATTGTAAATATGTTATTTTAAATCTTTTAAGTACCTCATTTTATTTTTATATTTTACATTAATCGACAAATATGCAATTAAGTCCCTATATATTATATCTTTTTCTCTTTGGCCTGATCTACTAATCTTCGTGAAACACGTCGCAAGAAAGAAATAATTTCACAACAGTTGGTATTCATAATTCATTCACATTTATTTCCTCGCCGTTTCGTCGTATATTACTCCTTAAAAATGTGCTCAGAAAAAATCGCCGACGACTTGAATGCCTCGGGGTCGGTATGCGTGGCTGTTTTGTCGAATTAAATTCCACTTGAGCTCTCCTCCGACGCTTCCCGTACGCTCTTACGGGGAAAAAAAGTGTCTCTCGTTTCGCGGGACGATGGCGCGTCTCATTTCTTTTATTACGGCCTTTAAACGTCGACGCGAGAATCGCGTAAAATCAGGCACTTTCGTGTTATAGAAAAACGGTAAGGTTAATTATTTTCTCTGAAGAATCGTCCTTATCTTTCCTCCGTTTATCCGAAGGATTCTCTCATGGCTAATTACATGAAAAAAATATAGTCCGTTTTCCACTGTTTTCTTCATCCTCGCATTCTTCTTTCTTTTTGCTACCTGCCCGAAATGAGGGTTATTTGTAATCATCCTATTTTAAGAATCTAGGAGGAGATAAACAACTATGCTGTTATTCTTGTAATTGTACATTCCGCATTCCGACCCGACATCGCGTCGCGCGCGCGTTGTCTCGGAGACAAACGTTTTCTCAAGGAGCTGCTTGTCATGAAATTTCTTCACGGCGGAAACAAGAAGCCAGCAAACACCGAGCGCCCAGTAAAAGCGCCCGATATAATCGTTCGCCTCATTAGCAGCCGCAGTCGGCCAAGGATGAAGAGCGTCTCGTGCGCGAAGGAGCATTCATTGTCGGGCAATTAGCTACTTATGCATTTTTCAGAGCCACATTAATCTCTGCTGTAACAAATGCCCCACAAAGGCTCTGCTTAATCAAAGCAAATAACAACTGTCAGCTCCGATTTAATGATCCGTATTGTAATCTGAAGAGTGTGCGACGCGATAAAGACATATTTGTTTAAAGACATAAAATTTATCAATTTTTTTTATCGTAAGATAATTCGGAGGAAAATGCTTTGTCCGATGAGATGCTATTTACTTATTTTCCATGATTATACATAGATGATATTAGTAAATATAAATTAATACCTAAAGACTCCTTAATGGTACAAAATGGTTGGATATAATAGGGCAATAGCACGGTAATTCTTGTGCAATCCAATACGATTAACAACTTTAATAATAATTAATCCGCTTATATGTTTCGACTCACTTTTGAGCCATCCTCAGAGACAATATGATACAATATAATTACAAAAAATTTTTTTACAAATTAATTCATTTCAGTGAGTCACCTTCATCTTAACGGAATTTAAAAACGAAATATAAAAACACTTTATAAAACTTTATAAAAACTTTAATAACAATCTAATGTACTAAAATGTACTAAAATTATTAAATTATAAAATGTACTAAAATTATTAAAAGGTAAATTTTTCGCGGAGCAAAAACGATTTATTGTAAAATAAGAAGGCTCATTAAAATAATTCGCCATATCGCAAACACTTAAATTCTATCGGTTTAGTCAAAAATCATCCAGAATTGACTGACATCAAAACCAAAACTGAATCTTTAATACGAGGGCAAGTCAATAAGTTTTTAGAAAAACATAGTAAAACACATTTTTTTTGATCGATTCATTTTTATTTCTCAACTTAGTTTCCTTTCAGTTCGATACACTTGATCCAACGATTATACTTTCTCTAACTTTTTCAAGCCGTCCGAATAATATGATTTGTCCAACCCTTCAAAATAAGCCTCTTCGGCGACGAGCTGCTCTCTGGTGATGAATCTCTTTCCTCAGAACCATTTCTTTAGGTTTGGAAATAGGAAATAGTCGCAGGGGGCTAAATCTGGCGAATATGCTGGATGGAGAAGCAATTCGTAGTGGAATTCGTTGAATTTGGCCATCGGTGCCGGGTACGTGTGAACCTGTGCATTGTCTTAATGGAAGAGCATTTTCTT
>Ga0157363_1002323_pt1 | contig 16703 bp, 9 predicted proteins | sample AttsexASBM1_FD_111477 | JGI IMG/M metagenome (GOLD analysis project Ga0157363, IMG submission 111477) | Fungus gardens microbial communities from leaf cutter ant in Ribeirão Preto, State of São Paulo, Brazil - Atta sexdens ASBM1 | ecosystem: Host-associated > Fungi > Mycelium > Unclassified ... | reverse complement strand
TGGACAGGTTGTGATAAATTACGCCTAAAATGCGCAGGCAAAAGTTCTTCCGGCGCAAACATATGTCTATATTATTGTATGTTATATTTATATCCGTAAAAAAGTGTGTCTCTGATATACTATTTTCAGAAGAATACATTTTAAAGGATATATCAACGCTTCACTAAACCGCATCAATTGCCTTTTCTTAAAGCCATTATCCTGTCAAACCGTTAGTTTGCAATTTATCTGCTCTGTGATGGTCGATAGGTCAATAGGTCGGGAAAAAGCCGTACACTTAAGATTTCTAGTATATTCCCACCCCTTAGGTTACCAGTACCTGGAATGCATAGTAGATATTTTGAAAGTGCATCGCCTCCCATTTGGTCGTGGTATATCCATTTGTGTCAAATCCATTCCAAGTTTTATGGCTACTTGTAAACATTGTTCTTATGCTCGCAAAATGGGAAAGATCCCTCCTCGCCCTCTCACCCTCACGGGATATCAGCAGGAGATTAAATCCTGTTCGTACCGGCGCCAAGTCCTCCATTCACACAATTTTACATTGCGAATTTGAAGAGATTCTACTTTAACACTTTTTCAGGTTCAAATCAATTTTGCGGTCTTCCCCGACAGCAAGGTCGATTCAGGTAAAAAAAATAAGGTTTTTCATATTTTGGCAGTTGTTCTTATCACCGAGAGAAAAGTACACACTTCTTGACATCGAAATCTCAAGTCAAGAAATATGATTACACGTTACAAATTAATAGGCAGAGTTCTTGTCGTTCTATAGCTCGGTCACGGTAATTCAAGAGATTGAATTCTATTCGTAGACTATTAACTTCAAGCAGTACATCTACTTGGCTTCAAATCTACATATAGAATCACTATCTGATTTTTTTCTTCTGATTTTCCAACTCTTACATTATCCAGACACCTTTCTCTCGGTACAAATATTGCTTTCAAAGCTTTTGGAAATTTTTTCGATGGTTTGCACGCAAATAGTAATAGTAATAATAATAACACTGATGGTCGTAGCATCATCAATGACAACGAGACAAAAAGTTAGCTCTAGCTTTTATTAAATTATAATTAAGAATGTGAAATTGACACATTTATAGACGTTTCCGACAAAATGCTTTGCAAATTATTTATTACTTCAGATTTTATTTCAAATTTTTATCTCGACGTTGACTGACTGCTATAGAGGACTCTGCATAATATGCTGATATTCCACATAGCGAGCAACCAAGTACGAGATGTGCAACACGTGCGGGCGTTTATCGTTACATATTCCTCTTGCGAGATCTTCTGTAACGTCAGCCCCAGTGCAGACAGCAACAATGAACTATTGTATCGAACTTACTCGACAAGTCTCGAACTTGTTTGAGACAAAGTCGTCCAATCGAATTGAAATGTTTTTCGGTCCGTCTTTATCGAGAGATCTCTGTCATTTGTTTCCATATGACGGAACGCAGAGTCGTGAGGAAGAGAAGGGTTTCTCCTGATTTTCCTGTTTAATGAAGTTTCCGATGCCATGATTCCGCCACACTCCAAATGTCTACGTAAACTTTCACTATTCAGATAATCGCTTCTGACTGATTTATCGTTTCTCAAATAGTGCACCATTTGCTCAAGATGAAGATTTGTTCCGTGTCAATTTCAAAACAACGAGAAAAAAACATTTTATGAAAACAAAGAGGCAAATTCTTTATTGAAATGTTTTCGCGTACATGCATCATTTAGTAATTAAGGCAAAGGAGAAAATAATCGAATTGTCAATCAACATTTCTTCCGCCAGCGATTTCCAGCTCATCAGTTCAGTTTCATTGTTACATTATTTATTATTTACAGCTTGAGAATCTCTTCAATTTTAGGGTGGGAATTAAAAAATCCTATATATGCATATAAATAGATTTTATAAAAACAATTCATATTTTAGCCCATTTTGCCTCATTGCACATCGATAATAATTATGATATATTTAAATAAATTTGCTTAAATAAAATTTTTTAATACGATACTTTTTACAGATTATAATAAATTTCTGCGCTGTTTTATTTGATATTATTTGGCATTTAATATTTTTAATATTTCTATTAAGCTTATATGATTGTTTTAGTTCTATTTACTTTTTTTAATTAATTAAGAATTATTGTAAAAAATTAAAAAAATTAAATATTAGAAAATTATAATAAAAGAATATTTTTACGGTTATATTGTATTCAGAACAAGCTATAATAGCTTGACGTGCATCGTATACGTTCTATTATTGAGAGTGAATATAAATGATAAAATAATGTACAAATATATAATATTTGCCCATACGGTAAAACAATTCAACAAGAACAAAATTAAAAACGAATATGAAAATTCATTTTTCATGCGCCTTTGTTATTTCGTTTAAATAGAAGCTTGATAGAAAATCCGCGTTTTCATTACATTTCCATATAAAGAGTTCAGTCCACACACAAATTTGCTTTATAAACTAAAGCATTGATTGAGTCGTATGTTTGCCTTCACGTTTGACTTGTCGCCTGATTTGTAGATGAACGGGATGTGCGTATTGCCGGTGACGGGAAGAAGTACAGTGGGTGTTGGTGGTGAGAGAGGTGACAATGGTGATAATAGTGATGGTTGTAGCACCGGTGGCAGCGGCAGCAACGGCGCCTACAATAGTGATGGTGGTGGAGGCTCTAGTGCTGGTGTTAACATAATTCGCTCGGGTATTCGTAGTGCCGCTGCCGGCGCGATTAGCGGTACCGACGAGGAAATTAATACGATGTCTCGCAAGGGTGTCACGTTAGATCAACGTCACCCACGCACCCAGGGCATAAGGAAGCTCCAGAAGTGTCTGAGCACCACTACTAGCCACTTCGAAGTGGACTCCGCCACGGGCGCTGCCGCCGCTTTTCCGACAGTTTCGCTATTCTACGCTCAGCGTAGCACGGAGATGAGAAGCTACCCCTCAGCCGTCGCTCAAACGTCTTTGAACTACCAGAATATCCTCACCAACACCAGACAGTATAGCAGCTTTGGTAGTATTACCGATACAGCCCACTGTAATTTTATTTATGTATGGCCTACGTAGACCACCGATATTGTTCTTTCTATGACACCGAATGGGAAAGTTATACTTCTCTTTGATCGCTTGACCTTTAGTTTGATTTCATTGTGACTGTACAGCGATTCTTCTTGAATCAGATTTTTTTCAAGCTCGGAGAGTGCGGATCTCTGCACAATGTTGCTACATATTAGATTGCACACAATCCAAAAAATTAAATAATTTATTAATTTCATTATTTAATTTTTCACATGAATAATTCACACACACACACACACACATTCATTCTTCTGCGATATTAATTAATTCGTTGATACCATATCATATATTTATTCCTATAAAACTTTTATTTTTCCCTGTCATTGTAAAATAAGTTCCGGATTGATTTTAATATTGATTTTTAATATTAATTTTTTAATAACTTTTTTCTTTTATTTCATGATTTATAAAGTTGATTTTTTAAACATTAACTATGTGAGCAACGTTGTCCCCGAGATTCTTCCAGCATAACACGTTTTTCTATTGTCTAGACTCAATAGATACTGTCTGGTCTTTACCTGATCTGAATGTAAAAATGACTTCGGTAGTTCTCACTACGCTGCATCTCTTTCCTTCTGACTTGTACATGCTCTTTAGTGGATCTTTTCTAAATAAACACGAAATGGCACACCGACTAGACTGCGTGATCTCTAATTGTCACACTGCACTCTTGAAGAGAGATACTCTTTTCCTATTCTTTCCGTTTTCGCCTATGCGGCAAATTTTTGATTTTTGCTTCTTTTATAGATGTGGTCTATAACGTTGCATCTCTCGGATAACTATCTCTCGATGCACAGTCTAAGATGCACCTTATGTGAATATACTGACAATAGGATGGTGAATGTGCAAACATACCGGTGGAACCGAATATCACCGGTTAACATCTTCTCGTCTTGAACAACACACATCTTTATTGTAAAAGCTTATCGTTCTGTCCGCGTTTGCAAAACGATCCTTTTGCACATTAATGTTATCTTCTATTGTGTTATTATTACACAGGAACTAGAACGATTCTCATGCAACTCCTCTAAAATCGACTCTGATATTATCGATACCACGATAATTTATTTATGTGTTACATATTATTGATTTTCTAAGAGCCCTCGACAAAATTTCAGATCTAAGTTTTTTGTTAGAAAATAATGTTATCTTATTTCGCGTTACATTTCGTGGTATTTTATATATTTAAATTTAATTTATAAGATGTATAGAGTCAACGATTATTTTAGATAATATATTAAATTTATTATATATATGTATATTCACTTCCCTTCCAGATTAAAAGTTTAGAAAAAAGTTTTTAAAAATTGACATTTTTGAGATTACTTAATCAAAATAACAATGTTTTTTACAATAATTCTTCAGATTCAATGACTGTTATCGAATAGAATTATTAATATTAAAAAAATATTGTTATGAATATTTGAAAGTCATTCCCATAAATGTCAATTTTTTAAAAGTGATTTCAAACTTTTAATCTGGTATGTATATTATGATATAATTACATTTATATATTAAGTTCAAGAACCAATCCGTTGTGTACTATGTGATATTATGTAATATATTATGTTCAAGTCATACACTGTCTGACATATATTTAATTATTTTACAAAATTTGTTTATCTCATTTCATATAAATCTCACTAAGCTACACAAAATGTATTGATTGGTCCGGTTTATATTTACATAATGAAAAAACTTAATCGATACCGACGATACTTTCGTTACTACACAATCTGATAATCGTCTGGACATTTTACGCGTGCATGCAAGAGTGATTCTTCTTCGTGTCACTCTACCTAGCTTACTTAGTCAAGACTGACTTAGTCTATGAACGATATTCTCTAATTCTGCGCTATACATATTAATATATATATATATATATATATATATATATATAATTGGACATGATATTATATGTGCGTGTGTACGTACATACGTGTATGAATGTGTGTCTTTGTATGTGTCTGTGTAAATTTATGACTGACTTGATATTTTTATAAGTCCTAATGAATCTGAAGTGTGTGAAGGATAATGAATACTGTGAATTGCAGTCGAAATATCTTAATCGTGATAGTTATTGTTGTTGCTGTCGCTGTTATTATTATTATTATTGTCATCGTCATCGTCATCGTTGTCATAATTAGCATTCTCACACACATTGTCACGATCATTATTATTACTGTCCTCTTGAAGCTACGCTATCTCTCTGATAAGTGTTCTGACTTTGCTAATTATACTTTGTGATATACACTACATAAAGACGATGTAAACTTTTCAAAAAATAATTTTAATAGTCATTGTGCATGCTTCTTAGTAGCCCGGAAAGAAATGGCTCGCTTTATTCTATAAATAATCGATAATTTTTTTTGGGACCGCTGGTCGGATAGACAAATTCGACGGCTCCTTCCAACGATCAAGGAGCTCGAGTATGTCATCCCTCGAAAATATCACCACCGAAACCATAAGCTGCCTTACATTTGCGGATTCTTATACGAAAAAAAATGGTACGTAGATGAGCATAAACTTTGACTTTTAAAAATCATAAAACGCTTTTCCGCATATCCGCTTGAAACGTATATATCATGATTCTCTTTATTAATATTGCTAGCTTATTGTTATTATTGATTCTTTCGCTCTTATGAGATATCTCATTTAAAACATTAAACAAGAAAAAAAGTACATTTAAAAAATTACAATTATATGAGTACAGAACAGTTAATTATATTAAAAGTTCTTGGATAATGAGAGCTACACGTGGATTATTTATATGTTATATAATTCAATTATTTCTTCAAGATACAAACGGCATGCCGACGTTATGGATTGGCACGTCTCTGGGATCTGTACAGACTGTTGTATTCAACACGCCTGCCCACAGCGAACGCCATGCTCACCCAGTGGTTGTGTCTACTTGTAGTAAGCGAATTTTTTTTATCTAGTATTTGATAAATTTAAAAGCTTACAGTTTTGATCAGTAAGTAGCACTCCCATAAATTGATAAATATATATTCTATATCTAACAAAAAATAAATTAAAAATAGATTTGAAAAATAATATTTATTTTTAGAACAATTTTAATATTAAATAAATTTTATAATTGTAAATTTTATATTTTATATTAAATTTTCTTTTGGTTTTTATTACTGTATTTTCCAAGAAAGTGCAATAAATTGAGAGTATTTAATACCAAAGCTGTATTTGCACAGTTGTAATTTCTTTTTAACTTAAGTCTTAAGTCGTACGTAAATTTAATATATGTTTTATATGTACAGATGGATCTACTTTCAAACTCAAGGGTTGTATCTTATCGATGTCATTCTTAGACTGCAACGGCGCTCTGATCCCGTATTCATATGAGTCTTGGAAAGACGAAAATACAGATGGCAAAGAACGAAACAGTAAGTTTTATTTTCTATACTAATTATGTATATCCATAAGAATAGAAAACGAATGTAGCTCTTGTATATTTCGTAATTTTTGCGTTTGCTTCGAAGATTCTTTTCATATCGTGTATCGCATAGATATATTGCAATAACGGTATGGATTTTTGTTAAAGAGAGTCAAGGAAAATGTACAAATAGCCGAATGTCACCGTCTACGAACACGCAAGTCGGCGGGGATAACTTCGAGGACAGACAATTTGTCGTGCTTGTATCAGAGAAGCAAGCGAGAGTTGTGGCATTACCTTCCCAAAACTGTGTATATAGGCAACAGTTAGCGGAGACTCATATCGTAATTAAAGCAGAAGTTACCTCACTCAAAGGTATAATCCACATTATTTTTTTACATTCTGATTTTTACTCATTATTATATTTGTCATCTAATTATTTTAAATATGTATATTAAATATATATAAATCCTTTCAAAATTCATCTTCATTTTTGTTTAGATAACGTCTGCCTAGTATGTTATGTTTCGAATGGTCATATCACAACGTATAGTTTGCCCAGCCTGAGACCGCTGATAGATGTCGATTTTCTACCTCTTGTAGATTTGAGGTAAGAAAAATAACTCCTTTCTAACTCTTTTATTTGAGTTATCAAGGCAATATGATAGTGGTATAATATTTGCACATGATGCGTTGCACTATACGCTATTGTAATATCGCAAAAATTTCTATACTTTTTATTCTTAATATAATACATATATTTACAGATTTTTTAAAATGTTAAAAATTACGTACTACATAATTCAGAATGATATACAAACATTACATAGATCATATGATTATATACTGCATACATATATACGTATATATATTAATATATGATGCAGTCATAACTTAGCAATGCTATGCTAGTAATATTAATATCTGTAATTTGATATGTTTCTTCAAATATATTTGAAATCGATAAAATTAGCTTTTCAGAAAATACTTGAGTTTGCATAGAAATTATTTTTAATCTTGCATTAAGGCTATCATTAAAAAATGTATAAATCTTTTTGGTGTAAGTATTCATTGCCATTGAAGCTAACTAATTTGCTAGCTAATGCTTTACAGAAAAATTACAATCGATAGGTTGGAAGACGGCTGATATTATATTAAATACAACTTTTAAATGTGGTATTTTATACATAATTATTGCTTCTTATTAGAAAACAGAAAATAGGAGCTAGCTTTTAAAAGGTAAAGGGAAGTCCAGAAATTCTTGTTAAACAGCGATGAATCTTTTATTGTTTACAAAAGCCTATCTGCTGCATTCCAATATTTTTAAATCGGTATATCTTTTGAATTGGTTATGTTTTAAATAAATTTCATAGCAAAATTTATCTTCTGCATTTGCATAGCTGATTACTACAAGTTATTTTTTCAACATTTTATTATTACGACGCATGAAATTGGTTAATATTATTAAAATTTTGCTTATTTTTATCATCGTTTAAACTTTATATTTATTCGCAGTAGAACAATAATAAAGATAAATTTAAAATCCATTGACTAGCATTATCAAGTATTATTATCTAGATAAGGTACCGAAGCCAGAGATATATGCGCTACTGACACGTAAACGATATTATAGTTGGCTATCAGGTACTTATTCTCAAGAATATTTCGATATACCAATTATATTTTCTATCAAATTCTATTTATAATAATATACTGTGCTATTTATATATGTGTATAATATTTCTCTAGGAGTGTGCAATTATCAAACGTTCTGTGCAATAAGTTAAAGAGTCATCTATTTAATTATACAAATAGAAACTTAAGTTTATAAACAATTTAGAAATGGATAATATGGCACACTCTTCTAGAAATTTCTTTTTATATTAAGAATATTATGCGAATGTTTAGGAGCTATAATAAATTTATAGCAGCTTTTCTTCTTATTGATGTTTAATAACTTTGCTATCGCCTAATATTTTGTGAAATCGCCTAAAAAAATATGAAGAGTTGACGATAACTTATACACATAATATATCTATACATATAAATATTGCTCTATATTTATACGAATATTTATCAAAAAGTGAATTAATAATTACTAACAATAATGTTAGCATGTGACTTTTCTGTATACAATAAATGCACTCGTTAACCCTTAACACAATTAGAGCATGCGTCATTTGTAACATTTTTATGAGCACTTCTATTACTGCACTCTTTATCTCGAAGCATATAAACTAGATTTCAGAGAATGCAGCATTGTGAAACGAATGAAAATGCGGATTTGCTTCTTAAAATTAAAATTGAAAATATTTTCGATCTTCGGACTTACCTATATTCTTTCGCACAACGTTTCACAATCACGCGATATAAAATTGTCTATCTGTAGCAATTCTTCATCTGCAAATTTTAACTTTTATTTTGAAATTTTTCTCTCTCATTATATATGTATCATATCTATTTAACAAATCTGGCACTACACTACGAACTTTCAGGCAACATTTACCATATTAACGTCTGTCACTTACAAATTTTTTTTACATATACAGAAAATAAGATCGTGCAAATATATTATATGAAGAGTCTCTTTGAAATTAAAATAAATATTGGAAGTCTGTTTTAAGGGTTAATGCTAATTAACGATAAAAACTGTATCTTATATTAACTCGTGAATTTTATATTAACCCGTGTACGGTCGAGCGCTCACTTTTCTCCTGTCTCTAAAATCTCTAACAGTTTTCAGACCACAAAACACGGCATTGTAGACCCCATGTTGACCATATGGGGTCATCAACTCTTTGTTAATGGCGATACCGATCAGTAAGTCATCTACGAGTATCAAGTACAGCTAACCACACATAAACCTTGACACAACACAACACGAGTGCCTTGCGTGCAATGTACTATCTCCTTTCAATTTCATGATTTTTTTCCAGCTTCATAATGTTTCACATAGGAAAGCCTACGTCACTTGAAATCTCCCGTCACTTGAAACCTCTATAAATCAACCTAATTTTTATCACCTATCAGAGCTTTATGCTATGTATATAAGAACGTACACTTGACACTCTTTTACAGTTGTACCCTGATATTGTCATTTTATATGCAGTCTATTATTTATGAAATAACGCATTGTAGTAAAGCTGCCTGTGCATATTTTTTGCAGAATCGCAAAGACGCTTTGCTTCAGCAATCGAGGCCATGGTTTATATCTCTCATCACCGATGGAAATACAGAAATTCTCCGTTTCGAGTGAATTCTGGTATTGTTTTACATACATCATTTCTATTTAATTCTATAAAATATCTAATCTCTTGTACTGAATTTATATCGATACATTTTTTTATTTAACGTTAAATTTGACTTAAAATGTAAGTTATATTTTTATTTGATTAGCGCCGAATTGACGGAGATGATGGGCGATCTGTTTATTGGCCACGATATGCCAGAACCGCCTAAAGAGAGTTTCTTCAAAGGTTTATTCGGTGGTGGTTCGAGGAGTCTCGATCGGGAAGAGTTATGTAAGCAGACATTTTTATTGGATTAACAAATTGAAAATATTAGAAATGAATGATTTAGAGCAAGCTCTTATATTGATGCTAATTACAGTCGGTGAATCCAGCGGTCGTGCATCGCGCACAGTGGCGAAACATATTCCAGGACCAAACGAGGCTCTCCGAGAACGAGTCTCTAGCGCAACGGGCGAGATAAATATGGCACATCAGATGGTGTTGGAGCGCGGTGAGAAGCTATCGCAACTCGAAGAGCGGACCGCACGTATGATGTCGGAGGCTGAGAACTTTTCGACGAGCGCTCATGGACTAATGCTCAAGTACAAAGACAAGAAATGGTACCAGCTATGAGAACGCCATTCGGTCCGAGTCCGATGGGACGACGCACATTTCTTTAGTTATTTAGCGTTCGTGTTTCGTTTATGAGTTTTGTTGTATTAAGAAACTAAAAGCTATACGATCCTCACGCACACATGGGAAACTTCTACACGAAGGGAGACAGATAAAACAAATATATGTACATGCGATCATCTGTGCGACGCGCACGGTACACACGCATGCTGTAAACAAGAAGCAAAAAAACATATATTTCAAAGCGGATAAGTATTGCGACGATCTCTCAAATGTGTAAATCTTTGCGTATGAATGAATAAAAGAGAGACATCAACGAGATAAAAGTCGCGGCTATGCCGTGATGCATTTGCGCGGATGTAACACACATGTACGTATAATTATTTAAAATATAAGGTACTTATATACGCAATGATGCGACAGAAATATACGCGAGTCAATATAAGCAATTATGTAATAATTCGCCTTTTAACCGGTGGCACTCGTTAATTCATTCGGACGTCCTGTGAACGTGTTTAATGGCGCCTTGCCTTGTTTGCTTCTCAGCAAAGAATTGCCAATAAGTATTTACGATCGTCACATTGTTGCAGAATTTATGCACTTTCGGGTAGATGGAATCGAGTGAAATACTAAGAATCGCATTAGTTGTAAATCGATCGAAAAAAATTATATATATATATATATATGAATTTTCCTATATTAAATTAATATATGTTATAAAAAGAGAATATATATTGTTGGACTAAAATACACATGGCTATTCATATATCATTAATGCCATTGGAAATTTTTATAGTATAGTATAAAACGCATTCTAGAGAAGTTATTATTAATTAATAATTCTTATTTTGCGATGTAAATTTTATAATCATGTACATTGTAAGAGCTGACTTATATTTAAATATTTATCATTACATGATCGTAGACATTTTCTTAAATATTAAGGAATAGAATAAATGACCAATGCGATTCTTAAAATTCGTAAGTCTATCGAGTTACACAGGTGCAAATAAGAAATTTGTTAGGCTTGACAGAAATGATTTTATGAATACTTTATGAAAGTTACGAACGCAGGCAAGACGGCACAGCGACACCATTCCGAATGCATTGACAATAAATGTAGTTAATTATTCGGTGAGAAAGAATATTGAATAAAAGTTGAATGCAATGAAATATATTTTATCCAGAATGGCGGGTGTTGCGCAGGCCGCAAAAGCTGCTATACTCGCCACGCTGATAAGAATGTATTAGTTGTTATCGATTGTAGTTATCGCTAGACATGCTATGTATATAAAGAGACGAATACAAGTAGGACAGATTTCGCGTTATAAAGCTGTTTATATAACAATGTATTCTGAGTTACGCTATTTCGATGCTGACGATAAATTCAATTGGATTTACAACACTTCTAACCGACGTGACATGAATTAACTATTGTAATTTTAGCACTACACATATAGTTTAGATTAATTAAAGACAATATATAAAGATATAAAATATACATATATAAATAATCAAATATGTATATATATATATATATATATATATATATATATATATGTGTGTATATACAAGAAGGTATATGTATATATACATATATATTTGATCGTATGTATATGTATATATTTAAATATATAAGCATGTATATGTTTAAACATATAAACATATGTATATGTTTATAAATATATACATATATATGTTTATATATGCGATAAGTTCATTTGAATTTATCGGGGCTCTGAATCGTCGTACTGCTTCCATAGCAATAACTGTATAGTTGATGTTTATGGTACTAATCACTCGTATACTTAATAATGTGGCCGCAGAAGATTACTTAGAACGCATTTTTCGAATTGATTCGAGCTCATGATATAATTTCCCTTGGACAATATACACGTATAGAAATCCGTTGTCCCATTACACACTCTTATCACGGGATGTCTTCACTATTGATTACTAGTACAAAAGAGCGCGAGCTCGTTCGTCGAATTGTAGTGTGCGAACTGTAGTTGAAATCCGTATATTGATGCTGAATTTGTAATACGTTCGTGAGAGTGCGCAGATTAGTGTCGAATCTAAAGTTTCGATCCCGTTTTACCTAAACTGCTAACTCTGACAAACGTTCCACTATCTTACTATCTAGAATTATTATTCCTCGAATACCCGACTCTCAGTATGTAAGCAGTTCAATGGTAGATAAGATACATTCAAAATAAAATATAAAATATCCTAAGCAGCGGAGAGATTTGTTAATGCCTGAATTACGAATGCTGGAAATACAAATTAGAGGAGAGAATTGTTCTCTCAGTGAAGGATCGTTTACCGTTGTAATAATAGAATACATAGATTTAATGTGAGCTAGTTACAGAGAATAGGCATATTATATTATTATTTAAATGTTGCAGTAATATATTCTAACATTCGTTGCACAAAGATTATATATTCGTCGATATAGTTTTTCATTATTTATCAAAGAATTTAATCATCAATATCTCAAAGAAAAAATTCTAATAATAATAATCTACTACTTTACAAGCCATAGTAAACATAAAAAAACCTCGAGAATACGAGGTCAGAAACGCGATTACTCGACTGTAATTAATCGATTTGCTTGCCGCTTTAGTTCCACCACTTATATTTTTTTTGTAATATAGTCTTGAAACTCAGCAAATGCTATTTATAAAGCAAAGTTTTAACTCTCTCTTTCTAGCCCATATTTATTCTAATTAAATCAAATTATTGAAATAGAAAAAATTGTTTTCTGTATTATTTTCATTATTATATCTGATTAATAATATATTGTATAAGTAATAGTGTACAACAATTATAGAATCGTAGAATGTACAGATATATCTAAACTACAGGTAAATATATAGCTCACATACATACACGATATTAATTAATTTTAAACATGATCTACAATGCTAGAGAGATTATCGTTGGGCTGGACAGAGATAAACGAAATATATACATCTTAAAGTTCTCTTGTAGACATCTGCTAGTTAGAGCTATAACAGTTACCTTTACCATGTATTTAATCAATTTTTGTATATCGATATATAATTTTTTAAATCCTTAATTAGACGTGAATAAAAAAATGGGAGAGATTTTTTTCATAAACTCGAGGCCGATTTTATCAGCATATGTATCATGTTCCTCTCTCTCTCTCTCTCTCTCTCTCTCTTTTAAATTATAATATCTTGCCTTCTTTAAAAAGGCTTTGATATTGTTGCACATAATTTTTGATTCACTAGTTTTGAGTGCAAATAGTGCATTATTAAATTCAATATCACAAACGAAAGGAGTCTATTTTTAAGCGTCGAATTACCTAATATTCTCGATTTATACTATTAACTATTAACGATCTAGTAGAATTTTTATTTTTCAACAGATAGACGATATAGATATCATCTTATAATTGTAAGAGTACTGCCTCGACTACAGACTGTATCTTGGCTCCAATTTAATAAATGAGTTTTACTCGAAGTTCCAAAACGACGTATTATCTCTATATTATTGTAATGTCGCTTTATACCAAATATAATTAATTTTGCATGATTGCTTTTTATCTTAAAAGAATATAATTGTTAAACTTGCCTTTTTCTGAAACAGGAATTGGATGTATTTTGGATTCCATTTGGTGACACAAGTCGATACAAGTGTTTTTCTATCTTTGTTACTCTCTGAATACCAAGAAACATAGAATGTTTGTGTCGACTTGTGTCACTAAGTGGAAAAGACCCATCGTGTTTTTGATTTGCGTGTCACTTACTATGTGTACATATACATACTGTTTCGTTTTTATTATAATGAGTATTTAATATTAACTACTGACACAATCAAAATGATTGATTTTATATATATTTTTTAAATTGTTTAAATTTATAATTTATTATAATATTTAAAGTCAGAAATTTTCCTGATTTTTATTAAATGATTAAATTTAATTTATTTTTCTCTCTTAGAGTCGCCTTTATTATCTTAGACATAAGTTCTGATTATAAAATTTATTTAATTTTGCATTAAGGCAATCAAATAAAACGTAACGGATAAATTCAGACATTGAAATCAACTAATATGTTAATCATTATAATTAATAATCATTATAACAAGGGACTTCTTTCATTGAAACTAGATGGCGGATGTCCTGTTCATAAAATTCTTTAGACTGGAATTGAACCTATTCGCAAACAATCTCCTACATTACTGTATCCGATGGAAATTTCCTGCCTTTTAGATTTTTCTTCAGGTCTCCAAAGGTGTGGAAATCGCATGGCGACAAATCTGAGGCTGGATACTCTGGTATTTTCCAGCGGAACTGTCGCTATAACAATTTCCAGATATTTGGAGATTTGTAACTTTTAACGATAGTGACACTATCGTTATATTGTCACGCAGATATATCTGGTAAAAAAGTTGCAATGAGAACATACCGAAATACCTGTTATTAAGAGTTACAGAATCGAGGTACTGAAGAAGAATCTGGAAGGCAGGAAATTGCTGTCGGATGCAGCAGTGCAAAGAGGCTGTTTGTGAGTGGGATCTCAACTTAAGGAATTTTATGAACAGAGCATCCATCATATGGTTTCACAATGAAAATAAGTGCCAACCATGATGATTATTAACATGTTAGTTTCAATGTCTGAATTTTTTATCCGCTACATTTTTGCGTATCGAGTTTCAATGCCATAAGTAGAATAATTTTCCGACAATTTCCCTCATGTTTCTCTTAAAGAAAAACTTTTTTGATTCAGCGATCGAAATATTTAACATGGCAAATGAAAAGATTGCATCGCATAATAAACTTTCTCTCGTGAATTTTAAGGAAGAATCGCGTAGGTCAAAGCTCTCTTCGAGAACTTCGTCCTTTTTTTTGTCCCGCTTTTTACCAGAAGGAACGGTGACTGCTATCGACACCCGATCTGTAATTAAATTAATTTCTGTGCCTCCACCTTCGCCAGTTATAGGCATCGGCAATGATATATAATGGAATAATGCACCGGCGCGACGCGTTGCGACGCGGTGCGACGCGATGCGACGCGATCCGGCGTCGGCGAAGGTGCTTTCGACCGCACTCTCGCGCACACTTCTCATTTCCAATTTAAAAATAATGAGAATCTACCGCGAATAGGTGAGGCTGTCGCGCACAGATACCCATTGACTGCACTGGCGTCTCGACCGCGCGCAAAGTGGAATGAATTGAAAAAAAATTCAATTTAGCTTCGGGTATACCGCATAGCCGCCGACTCGCGTCGTGACGCGACGCGACTTTTCTCGCCATAAAGGGAACAATGGATCGAAATTTATTTGTCCCAGCTATTTATCCACATCGCGGTTTCTCAAATAAGATGTAAACGAGCGACTGCCTTTTAGATCCAGCTAAATATATTTCTGAAATATTTATAAAATATTCTTAAAGTCTCAAAGTAATATTCCAAAAATATTTCGATATATTCTCAAAATATTGGCCATTCAAGCCAGACGAAGCAACTTGATTGACGTCAAACGAATGAATATGATTTATTGGATCAATGATATTGACACTATCATTAAGAGTTAGGGACTCCGCACAATAAAAGGAACAGGAAACAGAGAACAGAGAATAAGAATTTCAACCTATCAGAAACTGTGTATTCCACAATCCATGATTTCAGCGCTTGTCCTTGAATTAATTTTTAAACAAAATATGTTATAAAAGAACACATTTTATTGCCTTTCATTTTAAAATTTAATTTAGCGAGACATCCCAGACTATATGTTGCACCTTTTATTCTTAAATATTTGAATTTTATGAATAACACAGCTCCACCGTGTTCATTTGTCAGCGGAAGCGCGTATATTGTTCGCCGCTGAGCGTTTTAAATAATACATACAAGAAATGTTCATATAATATTCTGAACATTCTAATATCATTTCAACATTCTTCTACTATTTCGGAATCATTTGGAGTACAAATTGGAAAAAAATTTAATATTTTTAAATTGGTTATGATTAATTACTTATTTTAATTATTATAAAAGCACTAGCAACAATGCTTTTAATATTCAAAATAAATAATTAACACACTAATCATACAATTCAATATTTACAGAAACAAATTTCTGTAAGAGTTCCAACTAACACTAATTATTTACGAAAATTTTTATTTCTAATATGCCGAATATTCCGAAATAATAAAAAAATTTCTAGAAAATGTTTAAATATTATAAAACGTTTAGAATATTTTATACATTTCTTATTTGAATCACAAAAATCACTCATTTATGAGCAATACGCATGACATTTTTGCTGGCAAAAAGTCAAGGCAAAATGCATTAACTTGTAAATAAGAATTATGTGGGAAAGAATATAAATAACGCAGTATTCC
>Ga0157363_1002322_pt1 | contig 16705 bp, 6 predicted proteins | sample AttsexASBM1_FD_111477 | JGI IMG/M metagenome (GOLD analysis project Ga0157363, IMG submission 111477) | Fungus gardens microbial communities from leaf cutter ant in Ribeirão Preto, State of São Paulo, Brazil - Atta sexdens ASBM1 | ecosystem: Host-associated > Fungi > Mycelium > Unclassified ... | reverse complement strand
GTGTGTGGTTGTGTGTGTGTGTGTGTGTGTGTGTGTGTGTGTGTGTGTGTGTGTGTGTGTGTGTGTGTGTGTGTGTGTGTGTGTGTGTGTGTGTGTGTGTGTGTGTGTGTGTGTGTGTGAGTGACACGCAGTGAATCGAATACACGAGACATGCAAATGAGTGTTAAATGCCTCTTATATCGCTGCGGTCGACGTCTCTCGCGTTTAATGACAAAGGAAGGCAAGAGGAGAAAAAAAAGACAGCGGTTCTTCCCTCTTAACAATGGATGCATTATGTTACCGGCGTATTATGCATAATGCGCGAGGTATCGCGATACCAGAGGTATAGCGCAGTACGTGCACGAAATACAAAGGATCCGCCTTTGTTGCCCGCACCGTAAAAGTGTCCACGACGACCGCGTTTGGATGCGGAGAAAACGAAAGCTTCGAAGACACGATGAGAGTGACAGTAAAAGAGAAAAACGAGCATGATGCAGCCGCGACGGCCATGCCCAAACATATAAGCTATCTTGATATTATTAAGTGTCGTAGGCCGGTATTCATAGTCCATTCTTATTTCAAGACCGTCTTAAGTAATGTTTTAAGATGCTAATAAGGAAGGAACCCTTTGATTGGTTCCTGAGAATCTTAAGACAGTCATACTTAAGGCAGTCATAAATATAAGAATTGACTTATGAATTTCATAGATCCACGTTCAATCTTTTCTTTTGAATAAGTATTTTTTTCTTTATATTGTATAATTTCTTGACAATTAGCATTTCGTGTAAGGATCAAGATGGTGCATAACAAAAAGATAAATTGACTAGATGAAACCGAGCAACTTATATTTCAAAAGAATATGTATCAAGATTAGCCGACAGAACGTATAGATCATTGAGCAGTACATGGCGCATGAATATTGATAAAGCATAAAACGTTCATAATATGTAACGACATTATATTTTGATCGCGATGGATAAACCCAATATTACATGTACAAATGCATGCTAATGTATGCATATAATTCATGGAAGTAACATCTACGATACATTCCTATATGTACTGGTTTATTTTTTAATATTATTATATTCATCGCGACAAAATGACTTTTTCATGCCGTTTCACATAATTTGCTCATTATGATTTTATTTTCAACAATCTTGCATAATTTTTTTAATTCGAAGTATTACACAATATTGATTTTTTTTATATTACGATTTTAAATCCGTTTTATATGATTAAAATTTGCGTGAAATCATATAATAAAATCACAGAAAAATTAAATAAAATTTTATTAATTAAACATGTAATAATTAAAAATGTTTTTCTTTTTTTAGATTTGCTTTAATAATATTTGATTAGTTATATTAATTTCTATCAATTTTTGAAATATTAATTTTTTACTTAATTTAATATAAGAGAATAGATATCTTAATTAAATATATATGAGAACTCGTCGCTAAACGATATGCGGATAGAGTTAACTATAATCATAATTGAACGATCTAATGGACAAGATATACGTGCATTCAGCGAACACTTTGAAGGACAATGAAGAAACTAGATACGTATTGTAGAAAACTATTGAAATATAACCAGCAAAGAATACACGTTTAAAGAGGCAAAACAAGCATGCGGCAAACAATGACAAACGTATCGACATGCACCGCGCAAAAAGAGAAGACGGCAACAGCGGTGTCTGATATCGTGCGAGAGAAAAAATTTCCTCGTTTTTCATCACGCGTGTAGTAGGAAGTGATTATGTATTCGTTATTATTACGCCAAGCGGAAGCACCTGTGGACTATGAGTGTACGGCGGGTTCGGTGCCCGGTCGAGGCTTCGCCTTCGAGGCGACTAATACTTGCTCGGTGTGCGAAAGGGAGCAAAAAGGGAAAAAAAACGATTGAAAGAAAGTTGAAGTTTTTTTCTTCTTAGTTTGCTCCGTATATTTTTCATATATTTCTTCCATTAACTAATCAAGATGATTTCTCGGAGACTAATCAGAGAGCCGATTCGTTTTGCTTGTAATAATTTTTCATTGAGACTTCATGTATCGCCACCTTCGTTTCTTACTATACACATTTGTGTGCGTTTTCTTTCTATGCTCACGACTGCATAAAAAAATACACATGTTACGATATCTCCTCTATCAGATTACATATATGTAGATTTTATCGCTTAACTACATCTAATTAAGAAAAGAATTTAAAAAAAGAAGTAAAAGTGTGTGTGTGTGTGTGTGTGTGTGTGTGTGTGTGTGTGTGTGTGTGTGTGTGTGTGTGTGTAATTTTCTAATAAACAAGATTCAAAAGAATAAAAAAAGCAAATTTGATTCGCAGTTTTTCTAGTCTATTTATATTATAAACAAATTTATAATTGTAATATTTCTATATTTACATATATATATATATATATATATATATATATATATTATTAATTAAATAAATTTCACACACACACACACACACACACACACACACACACACACACACACACACACATATGTATAAGTGTCTAAGATTATAGGATTTGAAATAATAATTTCGCTCATACATATTCAATGGGGAAATGAAATAAATTCTAAATGAAATAGTATATTTCTTTTGACAAAATAAATTTTATTGAGAGAAAGTGGAATAATTTCATCCTCTCATTTAACGCTCACTTTGAAACTGTCAAATTGTAAAATTTTTTTTAACTTCTTTTAAGACGGATATCCACGTCGACCATCAATTGACTAGAAAGTCGTCTTCACTTTAGACGACCGATATGATTGATGAAAGTAATATAAAGAAATAAAGTGAAGTATAGTATAAACTAAATTAGACAGATTTAATAGATTTGATTTACACAACGTATATTCATTTATTCAATTATCATATTAATATACATATGTATATTATTAATTATATATATGTATATAAAATTAATATATGTATTCCATTTATCTATCTATCTACAATATGTAGATATATGTCTGTCAATATAGAATAAAAATTTTATTGATATTGGAGAATATATTGTCTGGTAACTAGTACGTTATGGATGAAAATATATAGAAGTCTACTTATCCATTTTGTATGAGTCATACGTACAATGAAAATCCATGAAAATACAATTAGGAACCCTCTAATAGGGTTTCGTTGTAAATGATACACCTGTCGCTTTAGCTGTTTCGCCAGGAAAGACGGAAGATGTGCAGCTCGGCCAGATCGATTTGCAGCGGTGTGCCACTATACAGTTAGCCGTAATATCGGCATTCGATTATTTGAAGCCGCTACTTACGGGTTATTCGCCGACATCGAGAAGCGCAATGTACTATAACTCATTTATCTGGGACATTCTCGTCCGCCATATGACGCACATGGAGGATAGAGCCATCAACATTCGTTCTTTAAAACATGCTGTACCAACGACAGACTGTGGAAGAATTTAATACTGAGCACTATCTTTAATCATCGCCAAGTTAACGGATTCGCGCTCTTCTATTCGTCTTCTCTCTCCCTTCCTTCCTCCCCCCCCTCCTCTCTCTCTCTTTTTCTCGCGGAACAAATAGCAGATCATTTGCGCCAGGACATCGTAATTTTTCAAAATAACCGCGAAATTGCGTGCCGCGGCTAAACGAGTTGATCATCTAGTATATCTTATAAGGTAATATTAAAAAATAAGAGGGAAAAAAATGAATATAGCGGTTTAGGCTATTATATTTTAAAATTGTTATAATTAAATTTGATTTGTGCCAGGAATAAGATTGTTATTGCGATTTCATTATTACGACCAATTAGGTAGCTCTTACTGCTGCAATAGGTACTACAAATCAATATGAATAAGCGTGCCTGAAGCGTCTCGACGCGAGACAAACATCATCGATCTTCCGACTAGCGGTGTGAGGCATTGACAAGCAGGAAGAAAAATTCTAACGATAACGCGCGATTCTTAATCATCTTCGGACTTAACAGGCGTGAACGTTGCACACGGTTGCGCATTATGCCTTCGGCATCACTTTTCTAATTGTGTAAATAATTTTTATGACGTATCAGTTTAGAATTGTGATTAATTCTTCAGACATCTCGCTTGTTGCGTCAACTGTATAACACAAGAAATATATATATTTTTTTTATCTATTTAATTAATTTATTCTGTGCTAGATATTCATTTTCAAATACATTGTCTTTTCAAAAACGTACAAGAATTCTCAAGTCGTAAATCAAATGATTAGTGTCGCGATTAAGAGGAAAGCATTTTGATGAGCTAGAACGTTTCGTATATTGGTCCATTTTTTATTTCTCCGTGAAAAGAAAACTGTAAAAGATAACTGTAAACTGATTCTGCATATGTTTATCTTTTATATTCGACGAATATTCGATAGATGATTTCATCGTATTTCCAGGATTTTTAAGATACAATTCGAAATAAAAAAATTTTTGGAAGCATAAACGTGAGAATTTGCACACAGAAACTAAGTTTTTTATAAATTTAAATGCTTAATTTTTCAATTTATACTTTGCAACTCTCGCGAGATTAATATCTTACATCTCTCTCGTCATTAGTTCCACCTAGGGAGCACGAACAGTGAGTGTTATTTTAATCGTTCACAAATAATTCATATTTTATACTTCCGCGTGCGTTTCTCGCGTGTATCTACAGAAATTTGCTATTCTGAGAATATGAGACTGAACTAATCCGTGTTACAAAATGAATAGTAATCACTTCCTGTAGAATTGTTTTTTATAATCGTCTAATAATAAACAGATGCGTTATAGGTACGTACGACATTAAAAAAAGAATTTAAAATCTTTAAAAACTTATCCTTTGAATCTTGATTTCTCTTTCTGATATCCTATATTTGGCGCGTTTAGAAACTAATTTATAACTGTGAACGCAAATCAAATGAATCTACAAGTACATAGATAATTACATTAGGAAGCGGCAAAAATCAATCTATTATAATTATTTGTTAGTGACAAGTGATTAATTAGATGGGTACTAACCTGGGAAAGGCAAGTCTGAGATCGGCTCTGAGTTTATTTAACAGCTCGCTGACCGATGTGAATTGTCTCAAGGTCATCTCGCCACTTCCGGATGCGTAACCGGAACTTGAACTGGTTGTCGACGGCAAAGTACCTTGAGAGTCTTGAACAGTTCCTAATGGGCGTCTTCCCCATCGTCTCAGCGCGATTGCGTAATCTTCAGCATTATACGTGGGTGGCCTTAAGCGTTCCTGTGCGAACAGTTTGATTATCTAATTAGCAAGGCTCTTTAAATTATTTTATTTCATGGAATATTAATTTATATAATTAATGGCATTTTCTATTTACATTGAGAGTGACATTATATTACGATTCCTTCTGTGATAAATGTACGAAATTTGAAATTCTTTTAAAATCATTAAAAATATTCGTCGTTTAAAATGTCGTCTTAACTTAAAGAGTTAATTTATTAATCTATGCAGAATTAGCATCACCGTATTTTATACTTCACTCGAATAAATCTCAAAGAGCACACGAATTATTGGTCGCTTATACGTATGAAATATTTATGCCGAAAGATAGAAAGATATCTACGGTTAATTTCAGGGCGCTTTCAACCATAAATTGATAGGATCATAGTGATTATCGTCTTTTCTCGCTAACCATAAGTTGTAGCGGTAGCTGGATGCTGCTACGAGGAGAATAGCTACGATGATGAAACTAGAATCGATAATTAAAACCAATCGTTTGTACAGTTTGATTTCTGTCAATTATAAATATAGATTAAATATAGATTAAACTATATTTTAACAAATATTTTATTATATTTTAGATTAAAAAATTCTAAATAAATGCAAGAAAATTATAATAAAATAGAAAATGCGTCGTTAATCTAAAATTTCTCTGTATGACAAATAAATCTCTTATCTGCAATAATGCTATACGTTGATTTGCATCAATATCAAAACTGAAATTATGTTATTATTACTCGTAATAGTACAAACTTATGTGAATGAACTTATTCTATTTTAGTTGTGATAATATACATATAAGTGTTTCCTACTTTCAAGTATTTCAGGAGAGAAGCGATTCTAATCAGTGATGCTTTCTTGTTAATATGTATGTATTGTACTTCAAGCGAACAGATTACGTAAAATTAATTTACTTTCGTGCTTACGGTTAACGCAGAATGTATAAATTATGAAACAATCCGCTATTGACGCACACGGAAGCAGTATAAATGTATAAATTATTCAAATGAGTCAATTACATTTAGAATAATTCCCGTAAGCTCGTACAGTTATTCTATTTTAATATAATTTACACTTATTAAACGATAGAGCGAGATTAATCGAATGAAATCGTTTTGAGAAATCATAACATTAGAGACAAATTGGAGAATATGTTTAGAATGTTTTCAGTTAAATAAACTATATCACAATTCCAGAATAAAAATTATTTTATTTTTATTCGCACAAATAAAAAGCAGACATTGGTATAGAGAAATGGTAAAAAATACAGTCATATTTTGCTCTAGATGGTTTGAAAGAAAAATAAGAGGAGAAACAAAAATAAAAAGGAAATCAGAAAACCTTCGATATCCTTGTATCTTTGATTTGCGGTCATACATCTGGTCTGTAGATACTGTATTATTGCACAGCGTGATTGCATTCACTCGTGGTTGTGGTACGCGAGTAAATAAACACTATTTACAAATGAGAACGGAGAGCATCATGTAACTATGAGAATATCTTGATATAATTTCTTAACATTGTTTATATGCATCAGTCTACCTGATCAATCATTGATGCATTAATTTTTTTTTCCTACATACACATCGCCTCGAAGATAAATATTCTTTGTTATCTTTTGCACTGAATTTTTAGAATATCGATTTTATTCAGTCAATTTGTAAGATTTATGTAAAAATGAAAGATCTGTATGGATGCAATGATATTATTTATGAACGAAATTACAGCGATATACGTATATATCCACACTATTCAACAGTTTTGTAAAACAGCTTACGTATGCAATCATAAATAATAAAATATTTTTCATGAGAGAAAATTTGATGGCTTTTAGAAAATATAAATTTAAATCTATTATTACACGACGTGAGAGGATCATTAGCACGATCAATCATGCTCAGTATTTTTGTTGCTATTATCTAGGAATATTCATGATTGGATCTCGTTACAGCGAGATACGACGCGTGCCAATGTTGTCTTCGTTTTGGCTTGTCTTTACGTGACATCGTGACGATGAAAGATAAGATTCTATAGCAATTGCGATCATAAATATAATTTGCTTATTAATTAACTTAGGGAGATGCGTTCGCGTTTTATGACGGGAAATGGATTTTTCCTCGCTCTCCCTCCTTTTAAATTTTTAACTTAGAGTGAAAAAAACTCAACACGTATACCTCTTATAAAACAGATGATTTATTGAAAGTTTTAATAACAACGCTTTCGGTACGTCATCAGTTTTTTTATTCTTTTTATGAATCCCTTCCGCAATTTAAGTGAAATCGCCGTCGAGACTTTCCCAACGATGGAACATCGCATATAACTGCGCACACGATATCTCGTCACAGTCGATCTAATTTCGAGTTCGTTCACGATTTCCATTTTCATCTGACGAATTGAGCAATTTCGATCTTACACACTCGTAAAAGCTTTCACGTGCGTTAAAGTGAAACTACTTCAACGTGTATTCGGTGGCGGCGATACCTTTTGGTTAAATTAACACATACAATAAACCGATGAAACATAATTATCTTTATCTTGACATATATTAATTGACCAGGACTCGATAAAATAACCGATATGACTTATTTAAAATATAATATGACTTATTTGAAATAAAAAATATAAAATAAATTCCAAGAACTTATTTAAAATATTAAATAAGAAATAGGACTCGAAAATATATTTATTTATTTAAAATATAGAATAACTTTTATTTAAAAAAATAACTTGTCTTTTATTTTAAATAAGTTTTCGAAGGCTTGTTTTAAATAAGAAATTGATTTCGAAAATTTACTTAAAATAAGAAATATGTACTTTAAATAAACGTTTTAAGTAGGAAACATAAAATATTTTTATGATTTTTTAATAAGTCAAGGCTTATTAAGCCTTATTGATTATATTGCGTTGCATGTATACGAGTCTATTTTTCTATTTTTTATAGTTTTGTTTATTTGAATATATATGAATATTTATAAATATAACGTTTCAGTCTTTTAATAACTACAGCCTACAATTAATATTTAATAGTATTAATCTTTCGCGAACCACAGGTGGAAAATTGAAACGGATCATATGTATATCTTGTATCTCATACATGCTATACTTCATTATAACTATATTATAATTTAACTATTCACTTTTATTGATGGATCGATAACATAACTGATACAATTTATTTAAAATGAAAAATATAAAACAAGAAATTATTTAAAATACAAAATCGATAAAAAACTGATACAACTTACTTAAAATAAAAAATATAAAATAAGTTCCAAAAAGTTATTTAAAATAATAAATATTAAATAACGTTTTAATTTTTTTCTTTATCTAAAATATGTATTTTAAATAAATTTATTTGAAACAAGACCGAGCCCTGAATTACTAATAATACGAATTATAAACTAGAAATTTTAATAACATAATTAAGATCCGCTAATAATCGTGATTGAAATATCAAGACATTTACATTTGATTAACTAGAAAAGAACTATGGAAATTGATGTTTATTATGTAATCGTATATGATAGTACGAGATATATGCTATCTCATAATATAAATAACAAAATACTATAAGTAGCAGGAAAGACATGCGAGAATATTTATGAGATAGGCGTATGCAATATATAATCAAGCTGTATATATGCAACGTATGCCGTTAGCGACAAGGTCAAGGTGAGAAGTAACTTGCTACTTTACTTGAAAGGTCTTTCTATTCTCTTAATATTAATATTCTCTTTCTTGTCACATGCGCGAATCAAGTTGAGATGATGGAGTTCTTACGGTGTAGAGCAAAATAAGAATCGGTCATTTTGCCGGTCGAGCCTGTCTTCTGTGTATATTTACTCAAAGCTGAAAGATATGCTAATCGAAAACATCCTGTCGTGGTCGCCGTATGCATGGAACGGCCGTTAACGCGACTCAAGTTATATCATAAAGCTTCCGCGCCGTTTACACGCCGACAAGCCAACACGTGAACAATCGCGTCAGTGTATTTGTTACATAGTAATTTACTTAACTTTGTTTCTATATATGACACTACCTTTTCTGGTTGCGGTCCCCATGGTTTCACAACCAGCAGTTCCTCCTCCGCATTGGGCGCCATGTCCGACTCGCTGAAAAATCACAAATTATTCACAAATTAAATTATGGAGGTTACTCTTTGGATTTAAGAAGAGATATAGATTATCGTATTATTTCTTTTAAAAACACTATATATATATATTTGAAATTAAAAATCTATTGCAAACAATTAAAATACATGCATTATTAACTAGACAAAGTTTGACTGCGTTCAGTAGAAAAAAGAAGTTGTACAACTATTGTCAAATTTTTAAAAATATTAATCTTATTTTTTCGTTATAGTTCTTAGAGTATAAAAGAGAATAAAAAAAAAGAAATAAACGTGATTTATTTTTTTTCTACTATATGCCAAAATTAGTAATTTTATAACATTACTAGCATATTTTTTTAATTTTTAGTACATTTCCATCTTTTTCAAGTATATTTCTATTGATAAACCATTGTAAAGAAATGTTTGGTACCTACATTTTAATCTATGCGTAACAATGTTCGAAAAGAATTAATTTATTTTGAAGTATAGAGCAACAAAATTCTATAATATATATATCATTTCTGACATCACAATTGAACATGTCTACTACAATGAAGAAACGGAAGTGACATTCTTAGCGCGTCGAATTCGAATAAAACGCGAGACAAAAAAAAGTGTCAAGTGACAGGTGCGCCGTCCGTCTTGAAAAGTTCTGCTTGAAAAGTACGCTTCTTCATTTCTGTACAATCGATAAATCGCAGAATGTTTGCATTTAATTAGAGAACCGTGCACATCGCACGCGTACTCGTACTGTCGATCGTCCGTGCTGTAGAACGACTCTGCGGAATTTGCTTCGTGGTATTTTCAAACGGTACCTCACTCACGCGGTGCGTTCCGCCAGAACGGAGGCGATCGCGCGCACCAGCTTCGCATGCGTGATTCAGTTAGTATTGTAACAAAAATAGAAATTTTAATTTCATTCGTACTACGTTTTCTACTCCATTCGATTGTTGGAATATTCATTTATATTCTCTCTCTCTCTCTCTCTCTCTCTCTCTTTCTCTGGAAACATATGCATATGTAATCGAGATCCGATCGCAAAATGTGGAAAATATGCTGATTAGTGGAATTTCTCGATAAGCTTTCTAAGCCTAAGAAGTTTTACGAACATACGAATGTATTGTACTTTATATTAGAAGGTATGCAGAAAATTCTCTGTCTGAATTCGTTCAGTAAAGAGAACTATCTAATAAGGGAATCTTCCATTATTAACTTTTGAAGCTTTGTTCGAATATGTAATTTATATCGCAACGTCACGATGATTTCTCTCGCGCGAATACATTACTCGCTGTAATAATTGCAATTGTATTAGCGCGAAAGATTCTGGTTATCGCGCGAGTAATTGCGTTTCACACTTGCACACATCTGTCTGGGATGAGATATAATCTTATCCGTCGAGATAAAGGCGAAACTCTTCTTACAAGCCACTCTGGCATTTCACGGTCCGATGCTACACAGTGCAATGATTCTACACACATTACGAGGACAAGTATCACGGATGCTTAGTTTTGTAGGTTGGCTATGATAATAACGAGTTACGATCGTGTCGCGGTCACGATCAACTGTATGATCGTGCATCGATACCTCGATAGCAAGTCGAGTGGATCGGAGATGTACCATGATATTGATGGTCACGTCGTAACCTTACAAATCACCGTAACCGTAATCACTGATTCCCGTAATTCGATTTAAAGGTTACTATTCGTAACATTAGCGCTACATTGCAACCAGTATATTAAGCATCACTATGAATCTTATCATGCTTACGATTTTCCGGCAGACACCTTTTGTCACATGATTTTAATTTAGAAAAATAAACAAAATACAATATCACGATTATGCTTTCGATTTACTTATTAAATTCTTCAATTTCAGTTAAAATTTCTTACTATATTAATTCGATATAAAATCTCTACTTTTAAAAGCGTTAAATAACATCTTAAGAGATTTGTATTAAGACAAAAGTGTATTATATGTTATATATTATTATTAGTGGATAAGCAAATCTCGATTCTGATTGAAATAACAAGTTACGGATATATATTTTTTACATTTTTTCAATTTACTCACCAATTAAACTTTCTATTGAACATAATAATTTTTCAATTCTTTACTAAAAGTCCATCGATTATATTGAAATTCTGAGAATGAGATACTGACTTTTCAAAGTCACTTCATTATGGCCCATAAATTTTAATTTACGATGCTTGTGAATTTTTTGTGCACTTTGACACCGATATGGATTTTTATGATCTTGACTTCTAATTTATACGCTATATTACTATCAGATCCACAATGACAGGATGCGATTTTATAGAAGGCTATTTATTTTTTTGTTTTTTTTTTATTGATCCGTTTTTTAGTACATTAATTTAGTTTATCTGTTATATTTAAATTTGTTTATATGTAACATTGAGGATGACCCGATTGGGCTCGAAACGATGTCTTATGTGTTGTTTTGTTTGCTTTAAATCATGATAATTATATCTGTTTTCTTACGCACTTACATTGTTGTTTTTTGGTTCGTAGCCTTTCTAAACTTTTATTTTTAATTATAGACCGTATTCAGAATCGCTTACAGCGATGTTAGCGCTCTAACATGCTATAATTTACGTAACGCATACTATAGAATTTCAGAGATATAAGCGCGCTTTTATCGATAAAAGCGCGTTCTGAATACGGGCCTATATATACAGGGTGCGTCACCAAAATCCGGACAAATCGAACAATTTCTTTAAATAAAATGTTTTTAATGAAAAATTAAATATTACAAAAAATCCTTGTACATGGCACTTGGGAGAGGATCCTTGTAGAGCACAATTATTCAATATATCTCCCATTAGCTCGAACGACGACCTCTATTCTCGGTCTGAAGGTTCGCACGCTGTAATGTAACTATCCATGCCGACGAATGCTACCTTAATAGCGGTCCTTAATGACGTCACATTGGGATGCGAGACTTGTCTGTGACTCTTTCAACTATGCTCCATACGTAATAGTCCAAGGGATTTAAATCTAGGCTGTTGGGAGGCCAGAATGGGAGCCGAGGCGAGCAACTCGGCTTGTCCTGGCAGCCTCAGAGAGCATCTGTCGTATCTTTAATGTGTACGATTTGTATCGAAGGTTCTCCTTGGCAATTCGACGCATTGTTGGACGCTTACACCAACAATCGATGCTAATTTTCGATTGCTCTGGGTCATCCGAAATCAGTACTTGAGCCCTTTTAACGACTGCGAGGGTCCTCGCGGTGCGTTCTTTCGAATGACTCTTCCTGGCATATTGGAACCTTCGTTGAACTGTTCTTATATTTTGCCACAACGTCATAAATGGTTGATCTCGGTATCCAAAAAAACCGAATTATTTCTGTTGCTGAGTGCCTAGCACGAAGGCCTTCGATGATTATGGTTCTTCGATTATACTCCGCACTTGGTTTCAACATCGCGGCCATTTTGAGAATATGACTGTTTATTAGAAGCATCAGACTTTCTCGGACGCCAACAACAATCTCTGGCGGAGGCACAATATAGCGGAAAATTGAAATTTGTTCGGATTTTGGTGACGCATCCTGTATGGTATATCACTCTTGTCGATCGTATCACGAATGTCGCGCGTAGATATCTCTCACGTACGTTCGTGCGTACGTGCATGTGAGGGTACACTTGAAATGGATGGGTACATGCTTGGATATAACGCGAAGGAAAAGGTACGCGACGTAAGTGCGTACCTACTACTCGGAAACAGTCGAGGCATTGACCCGCGCGCGAGAGCGGTTAGTCACACATATGCATGCGTGGATTACCCGATATATGTGCGTATCTACCATTATCAGATCTACCATGCTGGCACGGCACACGTATGTATGTATGTATGTATGTATATATGTATGTACACGCGCGGTGCTTTAATAGCATTAAAACGGCCCACGCTCCTTCCACTGTATCTCTTCGCGGCTACTAAACAATTCGCCACCGTACCCGGTACCAGCCATAGATTTCCGTAATGTACATTAGACTGTCAGCGGACCACCGGTTATCTTGTGATTAGATATTAGATTATGACGAGACTATGATAGAACCTCTCGTATCTGAAATCGTCGAGTTATTTTGTTATTCAGGAATCCTTTCTGATGGAAGTAGAAATTATGTACGCTCTCTCCTTCTCTCTCTCTCTCTCTCTCTCTCTCTCTCTCTCTCTGACAAAAATTAAATTTCGTCATTGCACGCTCTCTCTTCCTCTCTTTCTTTCTCTATTTTTTCTAAATATTGTCATACAATCATGTCATGTGATAAATATATTTATAAATGCGAAGCAGAAGTAGAACAAGAGGAATATTTTATTTTACAGAAAGATTAAGTGTTTTCTTCCAGAATAGAGAAATTCTGTTATATTCTGTTACACATCTGCGATGCACAAACGTTCGCTATTTTCATATAAACTCTTTTGTGTTCCTTGTAAGAAGTTCTGCTCAGTGTGTGAAGGAAAAATCTATTTCTGACATCGAGAAACAATCAGATAGCTTTTAACTAATAAAAAAAATAATTAATACATTCAATTGTACAATGCGCATACATTCTTACGTTACAAGCACGCGATGGGAGCATGTTGCGTTTCCCGCCATTCAGCTGATTCAGCGATGTACTTATAAGTTATGTACGTTCTACATAATGCAGGAATGCGACGCCGCGGCTCTTCGGGGCCGAAGACAATCGCGACGAAATATCTAATTGTAACTTAAAACGTAACGTCGTTCATCTGTCTCGTTACAACAACTTGAGAAAATTGAATTCTCTCGCTTCACTGATCTAACCAATCTAACGTTTCTCGTTAATTAAATCTCTACGACACTTTTAGTATCAATTAATGTGATTAAAGATTGAAAGAATATTCAGTGCGCTCGTAATGTGAAACAATTTACGAAGTAATCATTTAAAAACAAAATATTCAGCCATCGTGATTCTCTTTAGTGTCGAGATGAAAAGGCATTTTCAAACTTGCAGAGCCATCGAGAAAAGTACAGGGAGGCTCGTTCATTGTGTAGAAAATTGATAGGTACTGTAGAGCGTAACGAGGTGCCGCGACTCGTTAAAGCGATTATTCCCGTCTGTTCGAACTGTTGCGTAACGAAAAATGTCGGCGGATCTAATACCAGATCATCGACTCGAAATAACGGAAAGTCAATTTGACCGAATTTCCACTAGCAAATACCTGATAACCAATTTCCTTCTTCTCATTTTCTCATTTGAGAGATCGACGAAAGATTTTAATTATGTTAAAAATTCAAAAATTAGAAATGCATATTTACGCGCATTTTATGGGCTTTCTAAGCCATTACTTAAAATGAAAAGTCTTAAGCGGTAAGAAATTAACCGATCATAGTCGATTATCTTTCTCACATTCGATTGATTAGTCGATTTTTTTACGGTTTAAGACTTATTAATTTAGGTAATGGCTTATTGTATATAAAAAGCCTATCAAGACTCTATCCAAGAACGACTACTGTAACGATACAATTGACAAAATCAAATAAAGTGTAGGTACCTGCAATGGAAGCAACGCTACAGATATTCATGTTCTATGATTATTAAAGTCGAGGTCATAGTCTGAGCGCCTGGATACAAGAAGGTTGAATACAAGAAGAGGTCATCGCTGGAACGATTGTGAGGGGTAGGAGAGGGGGCAGGAGAGGAAGACATTGTAAGCATCACGATGCTCGTAATGCTTTCCGTTGAGTGTTCTGAGTGTTCGCCGCATCAGATATCGCAGCGCGGATGAGCGGAGAACGTCTCTCGAAGAAGATTCGAACGCGAACGCAAACGTCGGGGCTTCGGGGCGCCGAGACGCGAGAAGAGGCGCCACGATCCCCGGGACCTCGGATCGTCGATCTTGACGACCATTAGCGGAATACACGTGAGTCCAGAGGGATTTTTCCGTTATGACTGTTCCGGGAGCTATGCACGCTGGAATGCTAACCAAGCCGATGCCCGGAAATGCAGTCCATCTTCCATACTTGATTCCTCGCCGATTGCAAAAGAAATACGTTTGTATTTTCCCCGAGGGCTGCAAAAACCCGCCGGAACTCGTAAGCTCTTTTGTGCGGTAATAATGTAACACTATACGAAAAAAAAAAAAAACACAGCTGAAAACTTCACTGATTCAGCGAATCTATAGTCATAATACAGACAGTCAATTTTCTATGTTAAAGTAGCCAAGTTGACAGCTGAATAATATTAGTGATTTGTTCAACCATCAAATCTTCTTAGTTATAACTGTTGAATTCGCGCAGTAAGTTACAGGTTTGCTGTATCACCCAATTAATTTTTTTTTCCCGTGTAGATTTCGCCTGTCGCTGTATACATCGAGCTTTCGCGAATTTGTCAGAGCGAACTCGAACATTTTTATATATGTAATTCATCCTTATAACCGATCGAAATCATATTGATCGAGCGGTGCAGAATTAAGAGTAAAATGTAAGAATTGCTGAAGTAACGCGAATTTATACATTGCGTATTTATTTTATCTTTTTACGTTGCAGCATAATATAAAGCTATTTACGCTCCGAGATGTTTATATGATAACAATTATGATATTATCCGGTATGAAATAACTATACTAACTTTAACTACACTGTCATGGGATTTGTAATAATCTCACATTCTAAACCGATGAATAATGAATTGCCTAGAGTCATTTAAAGCATATTAAATTTTTTTGTGCGTGCACGGTAGATGGAATATATACTTCACTCGTGTATTATCGTAAATTGTAATCACGATATCGTGCATGGTCTATATTATGTTTATTAGATAATCAATATGGAAATAAGTCCTTAATCTTCCAAGTTACGCTACATTTCTTCGTAAATCAGGGATGATTCCCGAAACAGATGATTTCTATCCAAAACTAAGTTTCTTCTTTTTATTATTATTATTATTATTCCATATAATATGCTTCATGTCACTTAAAAACATCACTTAAAGCATATACGTGCCCATTACGAATATTATGACAGTTTCATCGTTCCGATATAATGGGATCGTATTCTTATCGAATACATCTAAGCACTTCGTTCGTCACGCATGCATCGTAAAATGCTTTAAAAAAGGCTTGATGACCTCGATCTAGGAAGAGGAAGATTCAGGACGTATTCAAATCAGGATCTCGGGAAAAGCCACCAGTCTATATATGTTGATTATAGATCTCGCCCTGCGATGAATCGCTACCGTAGATGCGATTGAAGGAAAGAGAAAAGGAAAAATGTGATGACAGAGAAAGAGAGAGAGAGAGAGAGAGAGAGAGAGAGGAAAACTATGACCACTAGAATAATAATGTGAGATTGGATCTGGTTTATTGGTATGAAATCATTTGTTTTATTGGTATTGAAATTGCTCGAGCG
>Ga0157363_1002321_pt1 | contig 16706 bp, 6 predicted proteins | sample AttsexASBM1_FD_111477 | JGI IMG/M metagenome (GOLD analysis project Ga0157363, IMG submission 111477) | Fungus gardens microbial communities from leaf cutter ant in Ribeirão Preto, State of São Paulo, Brazil - Atta sexdens ASBM1 | ecosystem: Host-associated > Fungi > Mycelium > Unclassified ... | reverse complement strand
TTTATATTAAACAAAAATTATTTAGTATTACAACATTTTAAGAAATTGTATCTTTATTTACAATTTATTATTTTTATCATTTTAATATATTATAAGAGTAATCTAGTATTTTTTCTATAAACTAATTACAATGAGCTATTTAACAAAGAGTTTATATTATGAAACGCGGTTAGTTTAAATTATTATTAACTTAAATTATTAATCGCAAAATTATTAATTACAAGAGGCAAGAGGCAATACATGTTTTTCGTCAGAGTTAATCATTGGGCGAGCATGAATCTGTAGTGTGTGTATATATATATATATATGCAAACGGAGAGGCGATATGGAAATTAATTCAATTCATGAATTATGACGGAGAAAGGGGGAAAGAAGTGAAAAAAATCAACAAGGACTAAATATGGGAAAGAAGAGAGAGAAAGGTGTTTGTTCTGTCGATTTCGAGAACATTATTTGAATATTTAATGACAATTTGAACTAATGAATTATTTGCTCTCTTTAGTGAGTTACTTTAATTTCGGAGAACAATAAAATAATAATAATAATAAGAAACTTACAATTTTCTGCTGTCGGAATATTCCAGGTATCGGAAGCCGAAAAAATAATTCACCCGATTGAAAAGATCGCGCACAGACTCTAATGAACAACTATGTAAGCGTGAATTTGAAAATTTGTTGTTCTTCATCTTGTTTTCTCGTTCTCTTATTCTTTGCTCTTTTATTCTTTCCGCTCTCGTGTTCTCTTCGCTCTTTTGTTCTCTTCACTTCTCTGCTTTGTATAATATCTCGCGATGTCGCGGTTTATACAAATAATTTTTAAATAAATAATTTTTTCGAGGTGGTTCTTTGATAGAATATGTCTGATTAAGAAATTGAGGAATCAGATTCATTTTTTCTTCCCCTTGATATGATAACAGTTTTAACTGGTTTTAATTGGAAAGTTGTTTAGCTTCGCCCGCGCTGTAAGTTTTGATTTGCTTTTATTCTTGGTGATAATACGTAATCTTCCTAAAAGATTTCAGATTCATAGTCGCCCATTGACCAGTTTTGTTACAGGGAAATAGAGAATGGCTTGTGACCAATTATGTGATCAATTACCAATTTCTTTTCTTATTATCGTTTGCTTAAGTCTTAGTTATAAGCGAGAAAAATTAACTACGTTTTATCCAATTGCTCTCGCGTTGAGCGATGAGCAAATATTCCCGGATTTAGTTAATCGTGCCTCTTGGAAAGCAAGAAGCGTGAATTGCAATTTTTATTGATTTTCCTAATATCGGAAGATGTCATTATTAAATTTATGACATCCTTTTAAATGCCTACGCGTGGGATCATTATCATTGGATTCGCGTGATATCGGTGTGAGATGATTAAATTTCACCTTCTCTCGAGTATCGTGTCCATGCTTATTATCGCGGAAATTCGTTCCGCAGCCTAACTTAGTACCTTGGTACCAACGGCGTGGTTTGATAATGATTATTTGACGATTTTCTTTTCCTTAACGCTCGAAAGGAGATTTAACGTTTGATTTCCAATGCGTTAATGCTATATAAATTTTATTATCGCGGATCACTCGATTCTAAATAAACATAGTTTTTCGACTGGAAACTTTCCTCGAATTCGTGTTATCGATTGTACACGTATTTGTTCGTCCCTTATTTTATTAATTGAACGTTCGCAAAACGAAAAAAATCATCCACTAAACGTAACAATAAATATCATGAACAAAATTTTAAATAAAAATTTTAATTCTTTTTAATATCGATATTCTATACTTGTTATAAAGTTATGTTTTACTTTTCCTTCTTCTATTAATTATTTGGTGAAACTAAAAAATGAATTTTATTATGATCTATTTTAAAAAGTTTGACATGAAAGATTAATTATATTTAAAAAAATAAGTTAATTTATCTTCATAATGTTCTTAATTGTTTCTTGAAACTCTTATATATGTTTGATAATTTCAATCAATTGAATATTTGTACTAATTTCATTTTTAATCTTTTATTATAAATTTTTAAAAGATTAAATAATTATTTATATTACGGAACTCCTCAATGATCTTGATTTTGACATATTGTATTTTGTCAAGGTCATGACCTTGAGTGACTTCCAACAAGTTTTAGCTATCGCTTGTTATTCGTTAAAAAGTTATTATTAGTCAAAGTTAGTAATTATTTTCCTATTTTACATGAAAAGTCAGATAACTCTAAGCAGGGAGAGAAGTATGGGGTGGACCGATTAAGGGAATACGACTTGCAAAGCGAGATTTATCCCATTTCCTCCTAGGAGCGCGCGACTTTCTACGCAAAGCCACCCAAAATTAAATTATGGGTTAGGTTATATTTTTTTAAGTCAGTGCCGCCGCTCATAGGAGGGTACTTCTATGAGCACATACTACCTCCACGCATACATTTTACAACGCGAAGCGAGGTTTATCCTATCTGTCCTTCTGCCTCATACTAAGTAGAGAGGAAATGGAGGTGGACTTTGCGTTATAAAACATAAGTGTGCAGTACATGCCACTATGGAGGACGCGGAAAATCCCTGAAAAAATATATCCTAGCCCATATTTTGGTATTAGGTGGTCCTCGCTTTGCGTGAAAAATCATATGCCCCTAGAAAAGATGGGATGAACTTCCCTTTATGTGGAAAATCGGTCGATTGGTAAGAGGGGGGGGGGTGAAGTGGACTCGTTTCGCGTGGAAAGCCGCGTGCACTTCTAGACAGGGTGAGAGGTGAGATAGAACTCGCTTCTCGTAGAAAGTTAGATACTCCTTGACAGAGGAGGAGGTATGATGGATCTCGCTTCACATGGAAAATCATGCATCCCTAGGCAGAAAGGGAGGTGGGGTGATACTCGCTTCGCATAGAAAGTCAGCTCCTTGGCAGAGGGAAAGGTGGAGTGGAATTTGCTTCGCGTGGAAGTCGTATTTCCTTAATCGATCTACATCGTACCTCTTTACCTACCTAGAGTTATCTAACTTTTTATGAACAGGACCCATATTTTGTATACTGATTGTTGTCAGTATCGTTAAGTAGCAACAACCAATAAGAACTGTACTTTTTTCCTAAAATAATTCTTGTCATTGGCTATCGATTAGTCATTAGTTATCGATAGCTGTCGATATGGATAGACGTATATGGAATATGGACCCAAAATAATTACTAACTTTGACTGTTAATATTTTTTTAATGAATAACGAGCAACGGCTAAAACTTGTTGGAAATCACTCAGGGACAATAAAAAATATACGTCAAAGTCAAGGTTATTGGAGGACATCCTCTAATGTAAATAATTATCTTAATTTATTATTCATATATTTATTTGCATATATCATACATATATGTACATTTTCTAATTTTTTTTCATATCAGTTTATTATTTTAACAAAAGAATTTTAACAATAAGAAAAATAAGTACATCACTGATGTACATCGATAAATTCGGTGACGGAGTTGCGATTACGTTAAGACTGTAACGAATTTGTAAAATAAAATTGTATATAAATTATAACAATGTCCAAAAAAATTAATATTTAAAGAAATAATTGCTTGCATATAAATAATTATAAATAATTAATTCTACAAATAATCAATGAAATAAAAAATAATAATTTATTCATCCTATAGTTATTCTTGACGGTTCAATGTCATCTTTTCTTGAAAATATTTTTAATTAAGGAAGATCGAGGTTAGTATACTTATTTTTTTTAGTTTCGAATTTTTACAAACGAAATTAAGAGACTTATCAAAAAATGAATTCTACACCAGTTTCTACATATATTTGATTATCTCATAATATTTTAATAATAATAGGAAACTGATATGAAATAAATGCATTTTTTTAAATGCATTTCATCTTTATGATTCAGCTAGCCTCGGGACCGGTAAAGTGACTCATGGGATAATGATTATATAAAATTATTAAAATAAAAATTAATATTAAAATAATTTTAAGCTACATCTTTGGCTACATATTAATAAAATTTTTATAAAAATATGAAAATTTTGAACACAAACATTTGCTTCGCAGGGCAGAATAATACTTCTTTTTGCTAAATTCGTTCGTTTTGTGCAAAAACATGTCGAATGAGCCTAGTTTCATTGAGATTGGATGTGAGGGAATTAAACTTATAATATTTACCACTGAGGTAAATCATTTTAATGGAATGAAATATTGAGTAGGTACTATCTATCAACCCAATTAATAGTAGTTTTAATTTTTCTTTAAAGATATTCTTATTGAAGATCTTTTTTATTCCAACTCAACTTTAATTCTCTGTCAAAAATTATTACTCCTCGAAAAAAATTAATATACTCAAATGAAAAATTAAAGATGCTGCAATATTAATTAATCAAATTAAATTCTATCAAATTAAAAAATAAAACGCAAGTAGTACTATTTTTGATTACTTAACTCTAATGATGTGTATCATTCGTACAAAAGATTTAATATCAACAAAACTGGCTCCAAATTACATTCCGCATAATTTTGTATCATTTATAAAAAAGATTTAATATCAACAATTGGCGTGAAATTAAATCCCATGTAATTTGAATACTAAATTAAATAAATAATATCAATAATGCTTTAATGCTATGTATCATTCGTAAAAGATTCGATATCAACAACTGGCGCTAATTTAAATCTCATACCAAATTAAATAAAGAATACAAGCCATAATTGCGTTACCTTGTTCAAGTGTTACCACAAAAAGTTAAAGAAGTAAACTTGGCGCTACTAGATCACGGTATAACAGGTAAAAACATGAATATAAAATAAAAAAATGATAAACATTTCCATGAGAGTAAAAGTATCTAGCGTAGGTATATTTCTGATTGGGTTAAACAGTCGTATAAGTTACAAAAGTTATTTGTTGACTAACCGAATCTCAGATTCCAATAGCTTAGAAAATTTGAATTTCCGAATTTGAAGCATCATATTCGTAATTCGGATAAACGGATATGCGGATAGTTTTAAATCTGAATCAATCTTGAAGCCCTACTGCTTATAACTTGCTGCCTTAAGTTTTTTGTGTGTGGCTCTTAATTAATAAACAAGGTATAATTTTGTTTCCACTCGATCTTCTTTTGTTAAATATTAATTAATTATAAGTAAATAGAGATCAATGACAAATAAATCACTTTTTCATTATCATTTCTTAACTTAACATTTCCTAAGTTGGTAACAATTACCAGCGTGTAATTTCGTTTCCATCCGATCTCCTTTTATTAAATATTAAGATTACAAACAAATGGAGATCGTTATCGAATAAATTGCTTTGTCATTATCATTTCCTAGCTTAGTTAACAAATACCAGTGTATAATTTCAATTCCGTTCGATATCCTCTCGTTAAATATTAATTATAAAAAAATAGACATAAATCGCTTTTTATTATTTCCTAGTTTAGTTAACAATACCAATGTATAATTTCGTTTCCCTCCGATCTTCTTTTGTTAAATATTAAGCTATAAACAACGATGAAGATCGAGGTCGAATAAATCACTTTATCATCATCTTCTAGGTTGCTATCAAAGTCTCACTACAAATGCTTTAAGCGTTTAATGGACCAATTAGAAGAAAGAATTTTACAAACTAACCAATTAAAAAACGCTTCAAAGCATTTGCAACATCGCATTGACCATACTTCTGGTTTAGTTAATAAATATAGTGTATAATTTTGTTTTCATTTGATCTCCTTTTATTAAATATTGAGTTATAAACAAATGATCGATATCGAATAAATTGCATTATCATTTTCTAGCTTAGTTAACAAATATCAGTGTATAATTTCTTTTCCATTCGATTCGCTTTTGTTATGAATTTATAAATAAATAAAGATCGATGACGAATAAATCACTTTCATTATCATTTCCTAGCTAATTAATAATTACTAGCAATGTAATTTCCACATTCGATTTCTTTTTGTTAAATATTAATTAATAATTAATTAGAAACAATTAGAAATCGATGATTTTTCATTATTATTCCTAGTTGAGTTATTAACAAATACGTATAATTTTTATTTATTTCGTTTACTATGCATCACTAGCGATGAATCAATATGCTAACGCATTTTTGCGCCAAAATCTGAAAGTCCAATAGTACATTCAGATGACTAGCGCACTCTCACGCCGAAATGTGTAACAGTACATTTGGCCAGCAGGAGCGCGATTCCGTAACTATTTTATACGCCTACTGACAATTGTCGGTATCATTGCGCAGCTTTTTCATCATATAAAATATCTGCGCAACGACATCGACAACTGTCAGTACGCATGTAAAAGAAAGTTACGAAATTGTACTTTTGGTCGATGACAATAATAACGACGTATCTTATTTCTATCTATGTGAAAAGTTTCACATCGAGACTTTGCGTCGCAATATCTCCGCTCTTAGGGCACATAGGAAAAAAATAAAAACATTTTTATTACACAATTTAAGTGGACATTATCGATTGAACATATATAGAACCTGATCGATTCAACTGTTATTGAGATGTAATAATCTCAATCCCTCGCAATTCTCGATCTTGCATAAAGTAGCCACGGTAGTCGCGTATCTTAGCGCCGAGACACTATCAGTATCTCCAGATAAGAATTGTTAAATGAATCATATATCCCCATTGTGTGATTAACTCCATTCGTTCATTTTTTTAAAAACATTAATTAAAAACATTAAAGTACACGATAACAAAGACAAAAGACAAATAAACAAAAAAAGTTAGACTTTACTAAGTAAGCACTAGACATATCAATATCAAGCAAAAATATCGACTGAATATATTCAGATATTTTAAAACTATCTATATTCATTCTGAATGACATTATATTATCGCACAACAAATAGATTTAAAAAAAACTCAATTTTTTAGAACTTACGAACAAAGATCTGTGATATTTGATTATTTGATATAGGGAAGGCTTCATTTATTTATAGTCCCAAACTCGATACCGTTCACTGAAAGTTCTTGCATCTAATTGGCACATTCCATTGGATCCAAAAGTATAGACGTAAAAAAATATCTAGTCGATATTTTATTCGTAACTTTTTATTCAATATTTTTATATTGAGCAACAAAAAATATCGAATATACGATATTATTGAATAATGATAAACATCCTTAAGAACTACACTTACTATCTAAATAAAAATCAAATATCACAGACACTCATATACGATTGCAAAATAAAAACTTTAAGAATAAAAATATTTACGTGTATGATTTTTAAAATTGTAGCATAACTTTTATCATAGATGCGTTCGCAACGAAATGTTATAATAGACTGAGTGGCACTCGCTGCTGCGTGTTCAGACACATTTACGCGTGTTTTGTTTTTAACCTAACCTAGCCTCGATTATTCTACTTATCTCTATAGTTTACTGGTCCGGTCTCTTTTACAATCGCACGTACTAATTATAGGAATAAAACAAAAGTATGGTACTTTCAATGTTAATCAAAACGCATGATTTACAACTCTCCTGCACATATTTATAGTGAAAGAACACTTCAACAATTTCAACAGTGAATGATGTACAAAGATCAAATTTACAATATACAACTGAGCAATCATTCGAATATTCATATAATCAAAATTTATAATATTGTACGCACAATATGTTTTCAATGATTTTAATGAGATAAACATATTAACAAACAATCGATATCACATTTTTTTCATTATTTTAATTCGGCGATTCGTATATATATTACTGCGTGCTCTCAATCCGAAAGTAATGAACAAATTATATTTTATCTCAGTGAGAAATATAAAGCGCGATGCAAAATATCTTCTAGCTAGTAACATTTTTCTAACCAAAATACTATATGAGCGAAATTGGGCTTTCTCCAGTTTATGTCTATTAAGCTGGCACAGCCACTTCAGCACAATCAAATGCGACCTATATTTTTTGCTATTTTTTTACTTATTTTTTGTTCTATTCTTGATTTTTTACTTATTTTTTGCTCTATTCCTGATTTTTTGCTCTAACCGATTCGCTAAAACCCATGGATATGTTAGCTTAATCCCGGATCTACAATAAATTTTTATTTAAGCTATAAGGAATGGACGAATCACAATCAATTATTCTCCTCGCATTCGACTGTAGTTGGTCAATTTCTTATGGCTTAAAATACGTATTGTAGATCCGAATTAAGAATGTATTGAATGTTTTTAAAATTTTTACTATACTTTATTATGTAATTATAGATTTAAGATAAAAAAATTTTTATTAATATGTATTTAAATTATTAATGTTATGAGGATGTACCATTAAACCAACCATTAAAAAAAAAAGTGCTTTGCGCCATGGAGTGTAGGGCTGTTTTTATTCGAAATCAAAAATTCAAAACGTTAGTTAATGAATATACGTTTGGCATAAATCTATTTTTAAGTTCAAAAAGGCAAAAATAAAAAAATAGTGACATTCTAAAATAAAGATGCGTTTTAAGACAAATAGCACTAAAAAAATAATGGTTTATTTCAAAAACATTTATGTAAAAATAGGTTTATGTGAAGAAGATGTTATAGAATATATGTACGCAAGTTCATTTTTTAAAATTGTTTGAGTTACATTCCACGCCGCTCATATGCCCGAAAACGCATTTAAAGTTTTCGCTACAGAAAAATAACTTTTTTTAGAAATTTACAGCTGTTTTAATCTCCAATGCCAGGTTTGTATATCAATCCTTCTTCTTCCTCAAAATGTAGTAAAGCTTCTTTTCGAGCAACTACGAAAGAACTGACAGGAAGAGCGATGTGTTTTTTATACCTGCGGGTACCGCTCGGCACAGTGTGCCACCACCACTAATAGCTGTATAGCTGTCTTAAATTTTCGAATTCAGTTTTTCGGCTTTGACATTTTGTTGTATATATTACGTACTATTAGTTTATAAAAAAGAAATTTTGATTTTTTTCAATCTACACGAATCCCCCCCCCCTTAATCAAATAAGTATCATAATAGAAAAAGAAAAAGATTCGATTCAAGAGCAGACAATGTTTGAGCATTTCATAATTTCGCAATAATGTCCTTCGATTTGAGAAAACAAATCTAAACGATGTATTATTTGTTCAAAGAAAAGTGTTTGTTAATATACAATATGTTATTTTGAATAACAGTGATAATTTGTTATAATAAATAATCAAATTAGACATATTCAGGAAATGTATTGACTCACAAGAAAAAATTAGATTAATTCGCTGTACTGCACATGTAAACATTCTATTACCATTTAATTCCGACAAAATTTATATTTTATATTTCTATATTAAAATAAGATAGAATTAAAATAATTTAATTAACAAGTTAAAAATGGCTCGTTTTCTTGCTTAGCAATAAATAAAATATTAAAAAACAATAATAATTACGAGTAATAATATAAGAATGACAACGTGCTTAAAGCTAATATATTTTTTCTCTTACAAATACAAATAATTAACGTTTTGACTTCACAGAGTTTTTTTCAAAATCTTTGTAACATTTAAATCGTATATATGATTTAATGATATATATAGTCTATATTAATGTACTAAGAAACCAAAATGGAACGAAAGATTTTCATATTGCATCAATTTTGTGAAAATTTGTGATTTAGTTAAATATCTTCAAATTTTTAATCATGATATTTTTGTCATCAAGCAATAAAATGAAATTGATAGCAGATTTCTCATTGTTCAATGAGAATCATGGTATGTCAAGATGAAGTAATTAACAAGTAATTTTATTTCAAATTTTTGGTCTCTTATCGTTGACATCTCACATAAGCGAAATAATTTACATTTATTTTTCTGTAACATTTTGCTATTTGATTATTACAAAATAACTTTGAAAGATATAATTTTTATTAAAACGTACATATCTACTATTTAATTTTTATTTCTATTATTTTTCTATTATGTTTTTTCATATATTTCATATATTTCATATATTTCATATATTTCAATTTCATAGATTTCTTTATCATAGCAATTTATACTGTGATGATATGTACCAATTTATACAACATATCAGGATAAATTAACTATAATGCAGCATTTCATTTATGAAAAAACTATACAGCGTATAGAACCATTACTCGTATGAAAATGTAGAGAAAAATTCTATCTATCATATTGATATATCATAATAATTAATCATAATAATTAATTGTTTAAAAAATCTAATACTGAAATTGTGGCAACTCTCCCCTACTCTATATGTGTTTTATGGAAGTGAGGGTGCTAGCGTAACGTGAAGTTAGCACTCCCTCTTTTGAAATTAATTTTCTATGAACGGAAAAGAGCAAAAAATTCGGAACAAAAACATTTTGAGACCAAAATTAGCCCAGCAATTAATTGCTTTAATGTACTTTACTCTTGTAAACAAGCACACTCATGGTCACACTATTGGTCGAATTTTTTAAATTAAATAATGTTGAAGCAAAAAATCAGGAATAGAACAAATAGTTAGCAAAAAAACAGCCCTAAAATACAACATAACAACCCACAAAAATACGTATTTGATTTTTCATTTGCTGCTTTTTTTCTTCATGGCTATGCTAACTTTATTCTTAAGCTAACACAGCTATAGGTTTTAGCAAATTGGCTAGAGCAAAAAAATTGGGTATAAAGCAAACAAAAATAGCAAAAAATATGGTACAGATCGCGTTTTTTGATTGTGCTGAAGTGTCAGCTTAATAGACGTAATTATACGTAACATAGATAATCTCTATTATAGATAATGTGAATCTCCCATTAGCGCAAATTAAATTAGGACATCATAAATTTTGTTGTTAATTTGTTATTCTAGAGCGAATTTTGCTCTAATCATTTAACAGCAAAAAAAAAGAAAATGAAGGTCTAGGTTAAAATTGGTGGCAAGTTGAACTCCCCTAAAAAATATATAGAACTGCGATATCAAAAAAACAAATATATTAGATTTTGTTACTTTTTTATTGCTCCAAGTGCAAAAACCTCGAAAAAGTTACATTGTTAAATAAATATTTATAAATAATCAAAATTGCACCGTTACATGTCGCAGCATTATGACGAAAAGTTATATGTACAGAATTTTGCTCGCATGTTTTTGGTATCAAAAAGTTTCTCGTAACATATACTAAAATATATCCATTTTCGAATTTGTTGCTACTCTGACATAAAAAAAACACATAAAAAAATAATAAGTTTGTCCGGATCGATGTTCATGTCGAGCTCTAAATTCCTTTAAACATTGTCATCATTTAAAAATCATTTAAAAAATTTGTTGCTTGCTTGTTTTTAATACCAAAATGTTCGTAACATATACTATTGAAATATACCAAATACAATAACAAATTAGTTGAGAACAACAAATTTTTTTAAATGTTTAAGGTAACTTAGAGTTGAGCGCGAATGTCAATCCAGATAAACTATTTTGATAATATACAATATGTTACGAGGAACTTTTTGGTACCAAAAACATGCGAGCAAAATTCTGTACATGTAACTTTTCATCATAACGCTGCCATTAACCTAAGTCCTCTCCCATTTTCTTTTTTTTTGCTACTAAACAGTTAGAACAACAAATTAGCAACAAAATAGCACTAAAATTTTCATCACATCTCAACTCGATTTGCGCTGGTGGGGCATCCAGATTAATATGAATCAAAAAGTACTTTTACAACATTAAAAATGGAAGTAATAACAAATAATGACCCCTGGAAATAAACAAAAGACACGGGCAAAGTCACTAAGTGCTCGAAGTGATATTTGTAGGTATGTGTCCAATGCTATTTTAAAATCTATTCGTTAAAATATGATGTAAGTCGCGTTCGATTGTATTGAAGTGGCTATGCCAGCTTAATAGACAATTAAGGCAATTAAGTTGATCATCAACAACTTTTCGCAGGAATGATTTTAAGAAACGATTTACACTTTCAACTAGATCGTTAGCCCTACTGGGAACGACTACAGTAATGATTTGTGCTTAATGCCTCTTCTTTGAACAAATTTTAAAAATTCGAAGGAAGTGAATAAGATTCTATGAGCTAACACTAATATGATAGAGTTACCAAATACATTAAAAATCGGAATCAAATTTTCGATTGTCTCGCATGAACTTGTGGTTTTCATTAGAAGAAGCCAGTGAACTCATTATAAATGAGTCTATCAACACTAATATGTGTTTGTGTTCATTTGCTGATGAACAATTGAAATGGTCTATATGCATATGCATGAAGATTTGAAGAGTCTCTTCCAATTATATTTCACTCTCCTTGCTATTTATTAAAGCGTTGACTATAAGATACGTTAAACAATTATCTACCTAAATCTGTATTTTTTTATGGAACAAGTAGTCATTACCTATTCTCTGTATCACTTTTTCTATACCATAATGAGCATTATTATTATGATACACACGAAGAATGTTTGTTATCATAGTCGGAATCGTTTATCTTTGCTCTTTCTATATATTAATCCTTCCACTCTATATATTAATCCTTCCACTAAATTTGTCATGTTCTGTCTCTTTGAGCCCGTCTGAAATCGCACGAATTTGAGGATCCGCCAACTGATGACACTGTAATTCTTTTTTAAGTGAGATAATATCTACTGGAGCCACAATGCGGCTTAGAGCATCCACATGCATCATTTTGTTTGTCGGTGCTGAATGTAAAATGTCATAACTCTGCAAATGAATAGTCCAACGTGCAATATACGGATTTAAATTTACTTTATTGATCGCATACACAATTGCATCAGTTTGGCAATCAGTAATAACCATAAACTTGATGTCATATAAATATTATAAATATAGAATCTCTTGAGTGCTTTAATCATGACTAACATTTCAAGTTCGAATGAATGATAGCGACTCGCTGCGGCATTTGTTGCTTGGCTATAATAGGCAACTGCCGCCCGAATTTTGCTTCTGAAGTAATAATGCAGCTAAAGCAACTGAACTCGCATTCGTGTGCAATTTTGTTTGGCGACGCGAATCATACAACTGCAATACCAGAAAGATAATAAGTGATGACTTTAATTGTTTAAACGCTGCTATACAATATTTATCTAAATCGAATGTTGCATACTTCTTCGATAATGAATATAGTAATTTCGCTATTTCGACGAATCTAGGTACGAATCTTCGGAAGAAACTAATTAGATCGAGAAATCTTTGTAATTCATGAACCATTTCTATTACTATTTCTGGATAAACTTTTGACGACTTCTATGTGTTACTCGCTCAGGGTAATCCTTTGATTCGACACAATATACTCTAAGTATTCGATTGTCTTTCTTAGAAATTGACATTTTTTAATAATTTATCTCAAAAGTTGTTTCAAAAGGTACAAACAAAATTCATAAATTCTCATCCACGGTTTTAATCAATATCAAAATATTGTTCATCAGACTAATCTCATCTTGGTATATTAATAGTTCTAAGATGCGTAATAAGTGCTTCTGAAATTCCGCTCAGGATTCGATATATCCAAATCTCATGTAATCTCATGTAATCATATGGTCTGTCTAATGTGGCGAAAGAGAAATACTTAGTGTTAATGTTCAGCGGATATAAATATAGGAAAATTCTTCTTTAAATCCAGGAGTGTAAAAATACTTTTGTTTGCTAACTGCGCGAGGCAATCCTCTATGATCGGAAAAGGGTACTTCTGTTTCACCACTTTATCATTTAATGAACGAAGATCCATACTTAATCGTAACTTTCTATTCCGTTTACGAACTGGCACTATATGCGAAAAGTACAGTGAACAACTTTTTTTAATAATACCGCGGCTTAACAAGTCATCTATAATCTCACGAATTTGTTGACATTTGATCCATGCAAACTTTCGGGGAACATACGCAAATATCGAATTATCTTTAAGAAAAATTGAGATTGGTTCGAGCTCTTCTTGTTTTTCTACCGGCCTCTTGTATTTTCTTTATATTGTCATGCACTTACAACTTATCAATCAAAATCAGTTTTAATTTCTGCTAAAGCAATAGGAAAATCATCTTTCTCAATAATATTCGCCGAGATTATTTCGTTTATTAATTTTAATTACAATAGATTATCTTCAGACTTTTTATCTATTGGCTTAAAAATTAAAGTTAAATCATTTCGAGACAGAAAATCAACACTAGATGTATAAACCAATTATCGTTATTAATAATTTGGAACGTAACTCGAATCAATATTCCCGGTAATGCGGACAACTGAACATTAATTTCTTTCTGGCCAATGACTTTGATGTGCAAATTATTTAGTGCACGCAAATGTTTAATATCAAGGATATAAAGGCGTCGCAAATCCAAAAAGTCAGTAATTGAAATTAATTGCATTGATGGAAACAAATATAGTCTGGTTCTCGATACAGGTAGCCCAATATTTATACAAAATTGACTTTTTATGTTATTGTTTTATGTTATATCGTTGATCCCATGAACGGCAGCATGCTTGATCTTATGTAATTAATAATTCACATCATCATTCTTGTATGTAGAACATTGATATTTGCGAGGTCAAAAAATAACGGCTTGTGTTGGAGGTAATGTAACTAGCACTGAAGGAATTTGATGCTACGGAAGTATTTGTAATCTCTTCCATAGGAAATTTTGTCTAATACACATTGTGTTTGTATCCTGTGTTCGTAAGAATCGATGTATATGGAACCTAAGGGCCCAGGTACTGAGCCTAAAATCTGATGTAATATTGGCTGGTGATATAGATGACACATTGGACTGCGCGATATATACCGAGTTTAGCGTTGGACCCGATGCATCCGAATAAGCAACTATCTATTTGTATTATCTCTTTTATTAATAACTGTTGCTGCGCAATCTGTTGTGTGAGCTCGTGCAAAAATTGCTCGAATAAACTCTGGATAGTTAAAGATGACGAACCTTGTATAATCGTATCTCTCAACCTGTCGGTGGCATGTGAATTGGTGACTAATAGCTGATATATTGGTTTTGAGAAGATTTTGGCATGGTTGTGAGGGCTTGAGCGGCTCGCAACCTTTCGTAATAGTCAAAGAAGATGTCAATACATTTTGTCTGATCTTTTATAATTGATAGTCCGAAATCAGTTAATTTTCTCTTCTTAAGATCATCGAACGGGAGAATGTCCAACGTCGAACGATCCATTGTCTTTTAATCACATGATTCTCAAACGCAACACGAACGACGCGTATGCACGAATATCCGGCGGATAATCACGCATGTAAGATAATAATGTTTTGTAATAGCAGTCGAACTTCCCTCAGTATCGGCTCGCGTTCAAATCTGTATCGATAATATGATCCTGGACGCGAAAGGAAATGTCTCTTCACACGGCACTTCACACGCAAAGAAACGGAGGTAGTATAATCTCACTTCTGAATTTGTAAGAAGTAAATCAGGAATAACCCGTAGAAGGGATAATCTAGAGGACTCTTCGGAAAAAAGGGCATCTTTGTCTTTACGTAGCAAATAATACAAGAACACTGTCGAAAGTCTTTATTCTTAAACAACTTAACCATTGCTAGGCTCGCGCAAGAATGTTATAAGGCACGCTTTCTTCTTCTCGGTGGAAGAGATATTCCTACGTCACCTGCGCGGCAACCAATTTCGTGCTTTCTTTGGTGACGGGCCAATCGCAAGATACAGCTAATCATATGCGCTCTAACAAGCAGATCAACGCCATAAGTTATTAAACGCGAAAACAAAATTTATTCCTGACAACTAAAAGTGTTCTCCTACAAATAATTTATTACATTATCTAATTTAACTTTTATAGTCACTTGTATATAATATATTTGATCGCACGAAAGTCGAATGGTTTGCATTTTTCTCATCAACTTTATTGCATATCTTTTTATATCTGATCTTTTACATTCTTCATTATTGTAACGCATGTTAATATGATGCATACGTTATAATCGAAAATGATAGATATTTTATTGTATCGAGTCTAAAATTGGTTTGCAAATATGGGATCATTATTACACACATACACACACACCGAATAAATCTCGCACAATCACCAGAATGAAATATCTTGGAATGCTCGGAAATGATAGCTCGCAACAAATGTTTCTTAATGTTAGCCTGATAAAAATAATTTGAAAAAAAATATTCTAAGCGCGAATACTATATAATCATAATATAACATAATATTTAGTATTGATAATTTTCAGTAGTAAATTATCTTCGAATAATATACGCTAATTAGAAAAGAACAAATAGTTAATAATTCCGTTTAATTACTTTAAATAATCTATTGAGGGCTATATGTGTACTATTCAGGAATGTACGAGAATATCTCCATTTTTGAATTCTCAGATATGATTAGTCTTTATTTTCTTTGAACAAAGATTTTTCTTCTTATCTTATACTTGCATAAAAAATAAATTGTGATGTACATTTATGTTATTCACTAATAGATATATAATTTTCTTCGAACACACAATAAGGTACATCTCGAATATATCAGCCATTAACCTTTTAACCCGGCACCATCCCGACCATCATTCACGTTCTTCATTCAATCCCAATTTCCTGCTGCGCGCACGCGCTTATCCCGCGTGTTCCTCGTTCGCGCGCTTTCTCTCTCTCTCTCTCTCTCTCTCTCTCTCTCTCTATTCTTTATCTTCCCACTTTTTCAATTATGACAACAAAATATTACATTGTAACAGAGCAAGTGATCCTTATACGTTCGTCTTTTTATTGTGGCAGCTTTGAAATGATCGACAGGGAAAGAAGA
>Ga0157363_1002320_pt1 | contig 16708 bp, 17 predicted proteins | sample AttsexASBM1_FD_111477 | JGI IMG/M metagenome (GOLD analysis project Ga0157363, IMG submission 111477) | Fungus gardens microbial communities from leaf cutter ant in Ribeirão Preto, State of São Paulo, Brazil - Atta sexdens ASBM1 | ecosystem: Host-associated > Fungi > Mycelium > Unclassified ... | reverse complement strand
GCGTGCGTGCGTGCGTGCGTGCGTGCGTGCGTGCGTGCGTGCGTGCGTGCGTGCGTGCGTGCGTGCGTGCGTGCGTGTGTGTGTGTGTGTGTGTGTGTGTGTGTGTGTGTGTGTAAATATACATTTATTTTAATCGCTCTAGGCAAATATCTCGAAAAATATGGAAGATACGAAAAAAAATGTTTCAGACAAAAATAGTATAGTTTCGAGAGGAATATAAGACGGTGCCATTAATTTGACCTTGAATTGTATGAAGGTCACATAAAAGTCACTTTTAATTTCTTAAATAGAACGCATCATTTTTTATTTTATTTTCTTATAGTTTATCTCAAGAGTTTTTCAAAACGCTATAATTAAATATTTTTTCATGACATACTTTTTGAGTTATGAGTTTGAAAGGCACAATATGTGCCGGCATTAGCATACTGTGTGTCCGACCGACATCTTGAGTAAAATTTCTTAAAATGTTCAGAATCATGGATAACATTTGTCAAGATCAAAGCCATTGGAGATACTTTTAATTTTCATTTTAACATAAAAATAAATTTGTAGTGCAAAAATAAAGAGGAAAATAAGAGAAATAATCTCCAATGATTTTGATTTTGACAAGTGTTATCTAGGACATAACCTTGAACATTTAAGAGGTTTTAGCTATTGGTTGATCACCTTGAGTAATGCTAATACCCGACATTTTTTCTTCCATATTTTTCGAGATATTTGCCTGAAGCGATTAAAATAAAACACTGATATGTATATTGTAAATGTGTGTGCGGTTGTGTGTAAAAGGGATATTTAAAAATAATTAAGTATTTTGAAGATGTTCGAAGACACATCCACCTTGTTGGATACATAAACGCAATCTTTTATGAAAATTGTTACTCTATTGAGAACAGTTGGTGTTATGTTTCTCAACACGTTACGAATATGTTGTTGCATATTTTCAATAATCGTCGGCTCAGTCTCGTACACTTTTTCTTTAATATATTCCCAGAGAAAAAAATCTAATCCGGAGATCTAGGAGGCCACTCTGAGTTTGACTACCTAAACCAATCCATTCTCTTCCATTATTTAAATAGTCCCTGACATCGCATGTTCTGTGAGCGGGCGCCCCGTCTTGCACAAATCACATTCGAATACGTGTCTACAGATCAATATTTTTTAAAAGAATCGATAACTGATTTTGCAAAAAAATTAAATAATTTTGCGCATTAAAATTTGTTTGAAAGAAATATATGGATTAATAACATAACCTACTATACCGGCCCGTACATTGCCATTGTAATTCTTCATTCCATTGTCAATGTGGATTTCCTTCAGAATAATAGACAGTTATGTCTGTTACTGCCTTCACTCTTATTAAATATGACTTCTAGAAAAAAATATAAAACGAAAAAATAACGGAAATCGCTTTATTTGATTTTCAGCCCAATTACAAAATCTTACGCGACAGATAAAATCCTCGTTTTTAAATGCTTGGATCAAAATAATATGATATGGATGTAATTTATAATTTCGCAAAATGCGACTAATAGTTGATTGCGATACATCATGTTGACGTTGAATTTTTTTCGTGGAAATGTACGGATCTATCTGAACAGCAGTAATTACCAGTGTTTTCACTTCATCAGATCCAACCTTTCGATGTTTTCCCTTTAAATCACCTCTTTCAACTCTATTAACCATGTGTTTTATTGTCACGTTGGATGCCATCTATTAGGAAATCTCTCAACATATTATCTTTAATTAAGAGGAATCAATGTGACCTCTAAAAAAGTTTGGTCACACAAAAAGAACGAAACTACTCGATCAGCGGTTCGGAAAAATATTAAGTCAAACCGTGATGACTTATTTCGTTTTGATCTTTTTAGAGGTCACATTGATTCCTCTTGATACCATAACATTTTCCTCAGTCCGTAGAAAGTTCTTTTCATCAATTCTGTAATATGGCAGACTATCCGTCACACGAAATCATTGATATGACACATATCGTAAGTGAGACTAGAGGCAATTATAAGGCTGCGGAAAGATTATATGTTGAGAGATTTTCTGATAGACAACGCGAGTGACAATAAAACACATGGTTAAGAACTGAAAAAGATGATTTAAAGAGAAAATGTCGAAAGGTTGGACCTGAAGTGAAAACGCTGGTACTGTTCAGATGGATCCGTACTCTTCCACGAGAAAAATTCAACGTCAGCATGATGTATCGCAATCAACTGCGAGTCGCATTTTGCGAAATTATATATTTGGGCTGAAAACCAAACAATAAGATAAGATTATTCTTTATTATTATATGCTTCTTTCTGAAGTAGCCACATTTAATAAAAGTGGAGACACTATAAGAGATATAACTATTATTCTGAAAGAGATCCATGTTGGCAACGGAATGAAGAATTACAATAGCAATGGTCTGTTAATGTGTGGACCGATTTAGTAGATTACGTTATTGATCTATATTTCTTTCAAGCAAACCTTAATGCGCAAAATTATTTATTTTTTTCCAAATCAGTTACCGATTTTTTTAGAAAATGTTGATCATCAAACACGTATTCGAATGTACTACATGGGCTGAAAAGTCCCGGGATTTTTCAATAGGTGGCGCCACTAGAAAATGAACGTGATTCATTTCGAGAGGTTCATCTGTCACTAGTTTATGTATGAAGTTTCATGACATTTCGTTCATTCGTTTACAAGCTACAGTCGTTTAAGTGGCGCTACTTTCGTCTTCGTTTTATACCATCACGATAACGTACTGTCACACACGTTCTTGAAAGCGATGGCCAAATACAAAAATACAAATATAAAAAATATATTGGACCAATTACGATTCGAATTGGTTGCTCACCCACTGTATTCTCCTCCTTGGCCTCCAGCGACTATTATCTGTTCCCAAACCTCAAGCGGTGGCCAAGGAAAAAGATTCACATCGAATGAGGAAGTCATCGCGGAAACCGAGGCGTATTTCGAAGGCTTGGACGTTTCGTACTACAGAAAGGGCATCGAAATGTTGGAAAATCGCTATACCAAGTGTATCGCCCTCGAAGGCAACTGTGTTGAGGAATAAATATAACTTTGCCCAAAAAACGCTTGTTTTCATTAAAAATTCCGGGACTTTTCAGCCCATGTAATAGTATAAAACGGAGCGCCCGTTCACAAAGCACGCAACGTTAGGGACTATTTAAATAATGTATTCGGAAGAGAATGGATTGGTTTAAGTAGTTAAATTCAGGAGTAGCCTCCTATATATCTTCGGACTTGACACCATTAGATTTTTTTCTTTGAGGATATATTAAAGAAAGTGTACGAGGCCGAGCCGACGACTATCAAAAATATGCAATAACATTCGTAACGTGTTCAGAAACATAACATGAACTGTTCTCAATAGAGTGCATAACAATTTTAATAAAAGATTGCGTTTATGTATCCAACAAAGTGGACCTGTCTTCGAACATCTTCAATAAAATACTTAATTATTTTTAAATAATTTTTACACACAACCGCGCGCATACACGCACGCACGCACGCACGCAAAAGAGATGTAAATCTGACTGTACAACATACCTCCGTGATACATAGCATAACGCTAATGCCGGCAGTATCATAACCTCACAACTTGACAAATATTTAATGAAAAAACATTTTATTATAGTGTTTGGAAAGCTTTCGAGATAAGCTACAAGAATATGTAATGAAAAATAGTGGGTTTAATTTAAGAAATTGAAGGTGACCTTCATGTGACCTTTTAAGCGAGTATCCAAAATGATACTCATATTAATGATTAATTTTATGAGTCCCTTGAAACCATATAACTTTTGTCTGAAACATTTTCTAGTAAAATACAAAGGAAAGGAAATAGTTAGTGATAGATTAAAATAGGTTACTCTGTACATACGCATAACATATACCTGGTAATATTTAACTGGACTAGTAGGGACATCTTATATACAGATCGTCTCAAATTTAAACGTGTATAAGGCCAAACGTGTATAAGGAATTAATCGGAAGGAATGTACAAGTATAAGAATGCATAAAAGTGCACGAAGGATATGACATATATGTACAATAAGTACAATTCAGAAGATGAAACACACTTGAAATAATTTCAACATTCTCGAGCGAAGAATAGATACTGATAAATGTCTACGAAGATTTTGCACAGTTAAGATAGCAGCAGCATCTAATTGACGCATTGTGTACTTTAAATCGTGTGCTATGTGCACTCCCGCTATAATGATACAACATTTCAGAAATTAATTGAGGTACTTTATAAATCTAGTGACTTTAGTGAACTTGAAAAGTGAATAGGTGAAACAGATCTTCATTCCCGAGTTTGGTTTCTTCCTTTTTATTCCGTGAAGATTATAAAGTTTACCACCAGCTGGTAAAAACTATAGACATAGTATCTCTAGACTATGCATTCGAGAAATGGGAGTAGTCCTTATTTAGAAAAGGACGCACTTATTTGGCGATATATCTCTTTAAAATTTGATAAATAGGGCAATTCAATTTAAAAACCATAATGAGATTTGACTAATATCTATGTGTATATATGTTTATAATTTACACACGCACGCACGCACGCACGCACGCACGCAAGTATATGTATTTGTACATATATGTATTTACACTACTCAACAAAATTAAAAAATCATATATTCCATTCTGCAAAAATAGGCAAATTTTAAGATAGAACGTCCAGTTGATGATTCATTAGTCAATTAAACGAATTTCAATTAAATTTGTTTAAATCAATTCTCAATTGATATTCAATTGAATTCACTCATTTTTCAATTAAATCCTTAAATTTTTTAAATTGATTTTGCTTAAATTAATCGTTAATTCAATAATGTTTTATTGAATTTCTTATTTAAATTTTTAATTATGTCCTTTAATTAAATTTGTTCAAATCAATCATCAATTGAATGATGTTCAATTGAATTCGGTTGTTTAAATTGTCAATTAAACGTGTAATTTAATTTAAAAAATAATTAATTACTTGCAATCCTGTTGCTTGGCATGGAAGTCCTACGTCCCCAAGCAGAGAGGGAGAGGGGGTTGGAGTTGCTTCGCGTGGAAGTCGTGCGCCTCTAAGCAGGAGAGATGGTGGGGGAGTCACTTGACGTGAAAAGCTATTACGTAAGAATTGTAAGCAAGGAAAACTATAGAAAAGTTTTTAATATTATATGATATATGTAGCATAAATATGACGTTATTTTTTTTCAAACCTTTTTTGTTAATAACTTTTTAATGAATAACGAGCAACGACGAAAACCGGTCACTGAAGATTACTCAGAATGATGACTTTGACAACATATACCAAGGTCAAAGACATCGAAGGGTGGTCTGTATAGCGTCACCAAAATCCGGACAAATTTCAATTTAAATTTTCCGCTATATTGTGTCTCCGCCAGAAATTGCTGTTGGCGTCCGAGTCAGCTTGCTATATGATGCTTCTAATAAACAGTCATATTCTCAAAATGATCGCGATGTTGAAATCAAGTGCGGAGTAATCGAAGAGCCGCGATCATCGAAGGGATCATGCCTTCGCGCTGAGTACTCAGCAACGGAAATAATTCGGTTCTTTGAATATCCGAGATCAACCGTTTATGACGTTGTGGCAAAATATATGGCTTTAAAACAGTTCAACAAAGGTAGTTCCAGTATGCTAGCGAGGAAGAGTTATTCGAAAGAATGCGAGAACTCTCGCAGTCGTTGAAAGAGTTCAAGCGCTGATTTCGGATGACCCAGGGCAACCATTGCGAAAATTAGCATCGATTGTTGGTATAAGCGAACCAATAATGCGTCGAATTGCCGAGGAAGACCTTCGATACAAATCGTACACATTAAAGATACGACAAATGCTCTCTGAGGCTGCCAAGACAAGTCGAGTTGCTCGCTGTAATCTGCTATTGTGTTTTTTGAAAAACGAACCATCGGGTTCTTTTCTGACAAAAATATTTTTTTGTCAGAATTAGGTTCTTTTCTGACAAAAATATTTTTACTATTGATGCCAAATTCAATCGGAGGAATGACTGATAGCTCGCCTACAACCCCGAGAATGTCCCTGTTGCCAGAAACGAAATTTCCGGTTCAATGTTCACGTGATAGGTATTGTGTCCAGTGAGGATGTCATGCCATCATATTTCTTTAAAAAAGGGAAAACTGTCACAAAAAAAGTATATTTACGCGTTCTAATGGTTGTAGTGAAGCCGTGGATGGAAACTGTGGCATCCGGAAGATCATATGTTTTTCAGCAGGACGGTGCAACGGTGCTCATACGAGTCATTTGATTCGAAATTGGCTCTCAGACAATGTCGATGTTTTGGTCCAAGGAATTCTGGTCCAAAGCCCAGATTTAATCCCTTGGACTACTATAGTTGAAAGGGTCACAAACAAGTCTCGGCATCTCAATGTGATGTCATTAAAGAACTGCTATTGAGGCAGCATTCGTCGGCATGGGCAGCGCTACATTATAGCGTGCGTGCGAACGCTTCAGACCGAGAATAGAGGCCGTCAAGCTAATGGGGGATATATCGAATAATTGTGTTCTACAGGGATAGTCAAGTGCCATGTAAAAAGATTTTTTATAATATTTAATTTTTCATTAAAAACATTTTGTTTAAAGAAATTGTTCAATTTGTTCGGATTTTGGTGACGTATCCTGTATAATTAATGAAAGATGTTTAATTGAAAATTGAAATAAATTAATTCAGTTGAACATTATTTAATTGACTAGAGTTCCTATGATATGGTAAATATTTCTATTTCAATAAAACAATGTAAATAAAGAAAAATCATCACAATTTCGTTGCGAACAAGTCTAATGAGCTTTCTATAATAATCCATTTAACTCATTATTTAACAATAAGCTTAAGTTTTAAACCGTAAGAAATTGACCAACAATTACTATCGAATGTAAGAATAGTCGATTATGATCACACACGCATGCACGCCCGTCCGCTCGTGCATCGGAGCTCATGCTCACACATTGCCTTTGAAACATTATCGTTAAAGTCGTACACAAAATCAGTGTTTGATTATAACACAAGCTATTTATACTAACTGCAATGCTTGCATTACTGCAAGGTGTAAGAGGCTAACAATTTTAATATCTGCAAAAAACGTGACAACGTGAATAAATAAGTGTAAATAAATAAGTATATAAATGAAAATTATGTTTTGTTTTTTTTTGCGATTCTCTCCAAAACAAAGTAAAAATGATATTTTTAAAGGATTATTTTTCTTAGTTTATTGATTCCTTACATATTCTTGAAGTTTGGCCATATAAATTCGAACACTCTGTATATAAGGCGTCCCAAATAAATATTTCGAAAACATGGAAAATATAAAAAAATATTTCAAATAAAAGTTGTAAGATTCGAAGGGGGATATAAAAGGATAATCATTGGTTTGACTTTAGGTGGTACTATTAAGGTCAGATCAAAGTCATTTTGAAATTTTTAGACGGGACCCGCCATCCCCAATTTTCATTACACATTTTCTTGTGACTTACCTCGAGAGGCTTACCTTTTCAAAATTTTTTTTATTATTTATAATAAAATTTATTTTCTTTTAGTATTTTTCTAGTTAAAAGACTATGAAACTTACAATTCCGTCGACATTATCCAAGATATCCAATCAATAGTTAAAATTTCCTGAATGTTATTCAGGATCATGATTTGGATAACATTTGTCAAGATCAAAGTTGTTGAAGATTGTTCATGTTACTTTCATCTTTACCGTAAAAATGAAAATAAAAGGATCGATCTCTAATAGTCTTGATTTTGATAAATGTTATCTACATGATCTCTAATAAATGTTATCTCATGATCCTAAACATTGAAGAGGTTTTAATCGTTGAACACTTTGCCCTTTCGTCTAGACAGACTTTAATAGTCGCTAAGTCGCTACCGCTGCTATACATGCCGTGCAAGCGAATCATGTAAGTCTCATATGTGAATCAGAGAGATATGTCTTCTATTAGAACGCATATGTGTAGTGATATGCGCGCACGCCGTGCCGATATTATGATACTACTATGCGGATATTTTTTTATCTAGATAATGTCGGCGAAATTGTAACTTTTAAGCCTTATGTATAACTCAAAAAGTACTTAATGAAAATAACTTTTATTATAATGTTTTGAAAAGTTCTCTATGTAAGCCACTAGTAATAAGCTATGAGAATATGCAATAAAAATGGAGATTTATTAAAAAAAATTCCATGTGACCTTGCTCTGATCTCGATAAAGTCATCCAATGTTAAACTAATGCCACCATCTTATATCACAAAATTTTTATATAAAACGTTTTCTCTAAAATATTTTGTTTCCAAGATAAAAATTTGTAACGCTTTATTTTGTACATCTGGTATATATAGCGTGCGTGCATATGTGCGTATGTGCATGTGTGTTTGTATGTACGAGTACAATAAATAAAAAATACATTTTTTATCTAAAAGATTTTAAAATATCTTATTGAGATTTCAATAGTTTCAGCTTACAGTTGCACTTGTAGGATTTCGGTATGTAAAAGGTTGATATGTTGTTGTAGCTCTCATAATTGTAGATGATTCCAAATTTGCTTCTCTGTGTAATACACTAGCCGTTTCAGTTAAACCTTTTGACATAAGATGCTGATATATTAATTGATTAAGTTGTTGTTCATTATATTGTATTCTCGTCTGTGCTACAACATTAGCCTATAATATAAAAAATTATTTTGTGTGAAAATATTATATAATTGTAAGAAAAAATAAATAAATAAAAGATAAATGCTAGTTTCTTTAATGCTAAAAATAAACTCAACGGTACTTCAAAATTATCAAAGAATTCATAATTGATAAAAAGTGCGATTGTTCGAAATATGTGTAGTTATATACGCAAATTAATAGAAGCTTACCCTATGTAAACTGACTAAGGAAATTTCATATTCTGCACCTGTTGGTTTTGCTTTACCAGATACCCTTTCCATTAATTCAAGAGCATACTTTTGGAAAGTAACATGTTCTTGCCGTTTCTCTTGTAAAATTGGATCTTTCATAAGTGACTGAATTTGCCCATTTGTAAACATTGGTAACTTGCTAATAATCTGTCTAACTTTCTCACTACGTGCTAATCCAGCTAATGCGCGACATGCTAACGCTCGTATACTATCGGCATCAGTGATAGGTGTTTTTACCATCATTAATTGCAGTAATACCTGTTAAAAAACAATTTTATATAAATTATATCCAAATAATTAACATATAATAACACATACCATTATTCCATTATTTGATCTAACGCTTTCCCATACTTTTTGTATCAATTCTTCGCTATTGTGAATATTTGCTTTTTTCTTAGTAGATCCCGTTATAGAATATCTAGCTACATTTCCTCCGACCTTAAAAAGTCAAATGTCATTAAGATATCTTAAAAAATATATACATATATATATATATATATATATATATATATAGATATCCTATGTATATGTATTGTACTCACAAGGAGAGGCTCAGACGTTTGAAATTAAAAAAATTAGAAATTTATGGTACGTGAAGTGTATTACCTAGACATTATTTTAGCTAAGCAATAAGACGCGCTTTTCAGTCGAGAAAATAGATAGATATTTAAAAAATTCCGAGCGGGGTATGTACACTGAATATTAAACAGATATCAACGAGTCCCATGGCACAATGGGTACTGCTCTTGCCTAGTAACCGCTGGATTCGCAGGTTCGATTCTTTATCGGCACTTTTTTTTCCCTTTTTATCATTTTAATATTTATGTTATTTCTATGTAAAATCAATCAAGTTAGTAATCAACGGATATTCAATATAAATCATTTATTTAAAAAATGCACATTTCATTTATAACGTATTGAAAATATATATAAATATATATGGAAATATAGATAAAATTCAATACAATGAGAACGGATAAACATTAAACATGTTTTTCTTTTTGCATTAAGATTTATTTTTTTGTGTGCTTTCGTTTTACGTTGATTTCATTTTTTGTTTAATTTTGTAGTTGAAATTTTTATATATTTTTGAATATAATTAGAAACAAAATTCTCGAAAACATTCAATTCTCGGAATCACAAGGGAAAGAAACAATGACAAATTTCGCAGGTATTCAATGCGATCATTTGAACCCTCGGGTTGACCACTTTCTCAGGTAATAGTATAGATCGAACGAACATACGAGGAACGAAAGAACGTACACAAAAGATGTTGGGTAGGCGAAGGGAAGGTGTAACAGAAGCTCGTGTAATAGTCGGCCGTTCGACATCGCATTCAACAACCATTTTTTACTTGTTTTCATTGCATTGGATTTTATCACATATTTTCGTTGTAAATCAAATGTGCGGTTTTCATAAAAAATTTATATTGAATATCCATTGATCACTATAAATTTGATTGATTTTACATAGAAATAATATAAATATTAAAAAATAAAAAAAAAGGGAAAAGAAAGTGCCGGCAGAGAATCAAATTAGCGATCCAGCGATTACTAGAGATTCTATAATCAGAGTTTAGCAAAAACAGACACAACTTCTGATTTCGGTTCTCCACTTGATATTCTTCGGATAGTTTCATACATTGTCGGAAAATGAGTGGAAAGAAAAGAAAGAGATAGATAGTTACAAGCAGATGAATAAATCTGTCTCAAAGGTTAGAAATCGCTCCGAGATCTCAGACAAAGAGAAAATTAACAAATTACAATTGCACAATTCGGAGAATTGATCAATTCGATTGATTTCTTTAAGAATTGTCATCATGTATTGCCTGTCACATTTTATTTTAATACTTTTTGCGCATGCGTTCATACGAGAAAGCAATATCTGTTTATCTTTTTATCTTTTTCTATCTATCATATTTGATCCACATTTGCCAAATTCTGTAAGATCTCTAACGATTACTAGAATTCCTCTAGTAAGAGGACACTTACGGCACTTGTCTCGCGCGCGTGTATGGCAGCCGCCATTAATAAGAAGCATAAATATGAGATAGAGTGAGAAAACAACAAGCTATTTCTCTTTCTTACTATCGCTTTCGTTCCCTGAGTATGGGAACCAATCAAAAATTATCATGGCTTAATTCTTACTAGAGGAACTCTAGCGATTACTAGATAAGAGCGCTATCCGTTGTGCTATGGTATTCGTTGATACTTGCTTAATAGATTCAGCTATTTTCTCGAATAGTCATTAGTATCTTTATTTAACAGGCATTTTGAGTGTTTTAACTTACTTTCATATCTCCCAGTTTTCCTAGTTTTTTCCTATTCTACTTCTATTCTTGATCTCTTCTTTTTTTCCCACTTTTATTCTGTTTCCTACTTTAGATTCTTTGTAGCGAAGGTATGCGAGAGAGCCCGCTTGCGGGAATAACCGCTCCGGACGCGAAAGAGCGTTCCCTCAATCCGGGTATGAATAAAACATCAGTTTCTCTCGAAGAACTTGATAGATTTTTCGAAAAAGCAATAAGTCTTCACAATCTAGGACTTCATCTCCTTATATGTGCCGAATGCCTCGGCATTCCTCAAGTTATCGTCTGTGAATTCCCCTTCCGAGATGCCTAAAGGAAAGAAAGGTAAGAAGGATAAAAAAACTAAAGTAAAATCATCTTCAGAGCAAAGGATTTCAGAGCAAAGGATTTCAGAGTAAAGGAACTTAATGTCCCCTCAACTGGAATTATTCACAAAAAATCTGGAGAGAGAGAGAGAGATCTCACTCCTCTTTCCCTTCGGAGGGAGAGCATGAGGATTCCTCTTATATATCCTCTTATATATTTCGAATACATTGATGCTCTCTTCGCAAGCTTTCGATAAAGTCGATCCGATGCCAGGCAATAACGAACGGTGCAATATGACTTTTCCATTATTGGTTGGAGAGTTGCTTCGCACATAGAAAAAATATCCTCAAGCAGAGGGGAACCTCCTTTAAAAACGCTGATAGGTTCTTCTACTAATAAGCCCGCCTCCTCACCGGAACTCACGTGTATGACTCGAAAGATCTTCTCCCGTACATAGTAACAAAAATTCAAAAGATTTTGGATAATGATAGCTCGCCTCAGCTCTATTATGATTAGTCGTGTAGTTACTAAATTAGTCGATAATAATAATATCATTGAGGTAAAGTCTGCTGGACGGAATAAAGTATTTATTTCCTTTAATAACTATAAAAAGTATTTATTTTCTTTAATAACTAACAGGCCTTGTACAATTTGACGCTCTCAAAGATCACTAACTGAAAGCTTCGATCCCTGCTTTTAGGGATGAGATCTGGCGTTAAGAACATCCCTCTTGATATTTCCGAGGAAACAGTTTGTAAAGAATTTACCTCGGCTGCTAAGATAATTTCGGCCCGCAGACGACTTTGCCATAAGGAGCGTAAGGAAGGCAAAGATGAACTTATCCCTACTTATTCAGCGATAGTAAAATTCCAAGACCAGTTCCTTCCATCTGCTTCGCGAGATACATTTGTTTCTTTTCCAGTACTGCCGTATATTTCCCGAGTTCTCATGTACTTTTCTTGTTTAAGATTTGGACACATTCTGACTGCAAGAGTGCTGCATACTGTGCAAAATGCATTCAATAGATTCAAAATTAGAAGAGTGCCCACGCCACTAGCTTCCTCCCCGTTGTTGCAATTGCGACCAGGAACACTTCCCATCCTCTACAAAATGCCTCTTGTACGCAAGTCAAAAGCAAGTTTACCAATATGCGGCTCTTGAGAATTTCATATGCCGAAGCTTACAGCAAGCTGGGAATCTCTTCAGCTCCTTCATCCATTTCCTCCTTCCAGCCCTCTATATCCCATTCTGATTTCTCCTTCCCTCACTCCCCCCCCGGTTTTATCTTCCCCGCTAAGAGTACTTTTCCTTCATATTCTTCCCCGTTTATCTTAATGTTAATCTTTACGATCTGTTGGGATCCATCTCGGATCTTGGGGACATGTATCCGAGCTACATCGTTGTACAGTGAGAAGACTCGCTCTCTCGCTTCGGCTTCCGCACAACACAATTCTCGAGTGCATGCTAAACAGTTCCCTCTTCGCATCTCTTTACATCCCTCTACTGGGGTCGGAGAGGAGGAGGGATTCATACTATGCGCATAATACATGTTTTATTGCTTTTTATGGAAGATGGGAAAACCAATATCTATCCCATCCGCTATACCTCTCCTTTTACTCCCTCATATCCATCAACATCCTCCTCCATTCTCCTCTCTCTCTCCCTCTCATTCCAGCCAGGACAGAATAGTTCTTATACGTATCTTGTAAACCTTATAAGCACACTAATTATTTTAATACAAAATATCATCACAAGTAATCCAGTAATTAATAATGATCCACATTTAGGAAACAGACTTCGCTAAATCCATGAATCCCTTTTAACAACAACACACACAATGGCCAATAATTCCTCAATGTACAGTCTTACGATGGCTCTCACTCTCTTGGATTGCTATTCTGGAATTATCGTGGCGTTTACTTCAAAAGACGAGATAGAAAACTATTAGAAGATCTTGATATTAATATTCTTATCGAAATGCTTAAATCCAAGACTTACTTTTTCGATCAGAGGTTTTGACAATTTTCGTTTCAACTCGTCTGCCAACGACGTTAGAGGAATGCTTATCCTTGTTCGCCGCACAATCCAGTTTTCTTCTATAGATATACAACTCAACTTTCTCCCACCTCTGAAGATTCTTGCGATTCGGATTAAGTTAAAAGAATCCGAGCTCGGCATCATAAATGCCTACCGACATCCTAACTATCCTTTTCCTAAGTGCATTATCAATTCCTTCCGCATCTTTCTCTCTCAGTTCAACTCGGTACTTTTGATGGGAGATTTTAACGCTCATCACCCCTTATGGGACTCTCTTAATTCTGTGGGATCGAATCTCTATGATTTGACCGATTTTTTAAACCTTTCCTATTTAAACCCCGATTCTTTCTTTTTCACCTCATAAGGACTTTTTTGATTCTTGATCTTGTCTTTACCTCTCCTAACTTCTCTCTCTCTTATCTATAACACAGTGATCGGTGAAAATTTGCATGGCAATAATTAATTTCCGATAATTTCATTGAGATCAACTCGCTTGCTCATTCGGTTAACATCTTTTCTAATAAAATCTCTCTCGAACTCAATGACAAAGTGTCAAAGAGTCTAGTTGGAAGAACATGCCGAAGACATCATCGAAGAATTTTTTGTCTTAGCTCTATCATGCTCTCCAGACCAAGGTTATAACACTTTCGGTCGCACATTATGTCGTGTATAAATCGTATTTCTTCCTAAAAAAAACTGGAAAAATTCAAGTTTTACAAGAGGAGGGGCCATCTCACAGTCTTTCTCCGGTCCCCTGATGAACGTCACAGTGCGATGAAGCGGTTAATCGTTCCTTTTTTCTTAAAGCTTACAAATTATCTGGCTGGATTTACCATTCAGTTTTAATGAAATTAAAGCAGCATTGAACTCAGTTAAACCTGATTCCCTGGTCCGAATCGTATGAGTTATTTAAAATCCACCTATTTAAATACCACCTATTTAAAATCCTTCCTGAAAAGCTTTTACTGTGCCTGTTAAACTTACTTAACCTACTTTATCAATCCTCTTTCTTCCCTGATCAATGGACTCATGGATCAATGGACTCAATGGTTTGTTTTTATATACCTTATTCCTAAGTCGCATGATTCGGGCTATCGATTCATCTCTTTTACATCTTGTGCGCTGAAAGTTTTGGAATGCTCAATAATTTATTGGATTACAAAATCTCCTTCCTTTTCTCTTGTGTCTCTCATTCCCGACAACCAATTCAGAAAGTTCAGATCCTGCCAAGATAATCTAACTATTCTCACTGCACATATCCATACGGCCTTTATTAAAAATAAAAAACAAGAGACTGTAGCCATTTTCATAGATATAAAATCGGCTTTTGATAATGTTCTCCCACATTCTGGTTCAAGATCTTATCGATTTGGGTTTCTCCCCGCGTCTTCAAATTTATTAATAATTTAATCATGTCGCGCAACATTTAATTTGTTGTTTAAGACTTCTTAGCCCAACTCTGTTTAATATCTACTTCAGAGAAATTAAAAACGTTCTGGACGCTAATACCTTTCTTCTTTAGTTCGCCGATGATTTTGTCATTTATGTTTCTAAGGCTAATACGAAAGAAGTTCTTCACTCAATTGAACGAACGCTGAACAACATACAATCGTATCTGATGATTAGAGGTCTCGAAATATTCCCCAACAAAACGCAGATGATAGTATTCTCTAAAAGAAGATGATTCATACGAATCTCTCAGTTAACTTGGCGGGGAAGATCAATCCCTTTTCTGAGTCGGTAAGATTTTTGAGAGTCGAATTGGATTCTAAACTGTCGAGAAACAAACATGGAATATATCATATGTAAGGGCAGACGCACCAATTCAATTATATCGGCCTCAAGGGACTTATGGGGGGGGGGGACCTATAGGGAACTAATCCAAATCTTCTTCTATCTATTTATAGATCCATGATTCGCGCGTCCTTTAAGTACGCGTCTCTTATCTTTGTACAAGGATAACCAGCATTTACTTAAACTTCAACGCGTATAAAATCAAGCCTCAAGTTTAATTTGTGATTATCGTGTTTCTACTCCGATAAATATCATGCATGCAGAAACTAAAGAATCCCTTCTGAAACAGAGGTTTGATTATTTAATATTATAACAACCACATATTTTCTCAAAAAAAATTCCTTCAGAATTCCTTTCACTCCACCATATACATATCACTCACATCATATACTCAATATTGCCACCTCAGATCCTTAGAAATTTAAAATCTATTCCTCTTCAAAGCATGTAACTTATTTTCGAAAATATTCCGAATCATTTTAAGCGGTTCCACCGTTTTCTAATGGATAGATCGATGATAGTATATATAGTTAGTTCTGCGGTTTACTCTCCACAGAATAACCTAAAAGAAATGTATATAAACTATCCTCTTACGCAATAGTTTTTACGGCCGGGCTTGGATCATATACAACGCTTTGCTCTGCATGACAATTTAGAGCAAATTACTATAATCTCAAATTCAAAAAGCGTTCTCGACGCATTTAAAGAATCCTAGAAGACAGAATAATTATCTTGTACACTAAAGTCCTAATCGAGGAGGCTAAATTTAATAAAAGAGTCAATTTTATATGGGCCTCCTTACACTGTGGCATCCGCGGCAATGAGATCGCCGATAAATTGGCCAAGAGAACTATTCGCGAAGATGTCGAATATAACTTTAAGGTCCCCTGTTCGGATCTGTTCTCAATACCTAAACCCACACCTAGGTAGGGAGTTCGATAAATAATACATACAAAGAACATCTCGGGAAAAAAGAATTTATTTTTTTCAAAATTTTTATGTGAAGAAGACCGTGGTTCTATGATACCTATATCTCTCGCATGTTGATAACCATAGCGAATCGATTGAGAAACAATCATTTCAACCTCAACTGTAGCTTCTTCCGAAAAAACGTAATTAATGATCTTTCCTGTCCGAACGAAGCTCTTCTTCAAGACTTCATACTATCTTCAATTGCTCCATTTCTGAATCCTACACCACTTCCCTGCGACAGACATTTCAACATATTTTCTAAGATAACACGCTAAATCTTAATAATTCAATTATCTACGCCCTACGTAATCCTTCTGCCAGAATATGCCGTTTGTTCGCGAGTTTT
>Ga0157363_1002319_pt1 | contig 16708 bp, 10 predicted proteins | sample AttsexASBM1_FD_111477 | JGI IMG/M metagenome (GOLD analysis project Ga0157363, IMG submission 111477) | Fungus gardens microbial communities from leaf cutter ant in Ribeirão Preto, State of São Paulo, Brazil - Atta sexdens ASBM1 | ecosystem: Host-associated > Fungi > Mycelium > Unclassified ... | reverse complement strand
TTTTTTGGGCAAAGTTATATTTATTCCTCAACATAGTTGCCTTCGAGGGCGATACACTTGGTATAGCGATTTTCCAACATTTCGATGCCCTTTCTGTAGTACGAAACGTCCAAGCCTTCGAAATACGCCTCGGTTTCCGATGACTTCCTCATTCGATGTGAATCTTTTTTCCTGGAGCCACCGCTTGAGATTTGGGAACAGATAATAGTCGTTGGGGGCCAAGTCTGGAGAATACGGTGGTTGAGCAACCAATTCGAATCGTAATTGGTCCAATTTGGCCATCGCTTTCAAGGACGTGTGTGATGGTGCGTTATCGTGATGATGGACAGAACAAAGGCGAAAGTAGCGCTATTTAAACTGTAGCTTGTAAACGAATGAACGAAATGTCATAAAATTTCATAAACTAGTGACAGATGAACCTCTCGAAATGAATCATGTTCATTTTCTAGTGGCACCACCTATTGAAAAATCCCGGGACTTTTCAGCCCATGTAGTATATATACGCCCAGATAGCCAGACGTGCTGAAAGTACTGCAAATTTATGCTTTATTTTATTTATGCATTAGGTGTGAAAAAGTTCGTGGCGTTTTTCCCGTTAGATGGTATTAAAAAAAATTAATATATTGGAAAAAATCGGAAAGTAATCGAACACGATCTGTCATTTCAATTAGCATTAACAAAAACAGCAAATATTTTTCAGATACTTTTTCATAACATATTTTTAAAAATGCTACAAAAATTGAACAAAATAATTCAACATAAATGGAACAAAATTCAAACAATATATGTTGGCACAATATATAAAAGAAAATAAACCAAAGTTAAGTTTGACATACTGTCATTGACTTATTATATCAACAGTTCCAGTGGCGCAATTGATTAGCGCACGATACTTTATAGACTTATTATATTAAATATTGACAGCAAAAATACAGCAAAAATCGAGCACACCCTGCTGTCACAAGGTAACTGCTCAAAACGCGGCATAATGGACACTATAAAAAAAGATTTAGAAATTCAACTCGAATTGAGGTAAACCAACTCAATCTCAGAGTTAAATATGGCGAGCTAACTGCATTGTGTCAAAAAATATTTTAACTTCCTTTAATATCTTCCTTGTGTTAAATAAACAAATGAATTTATTTCTCTAAAATATTTATAAAGTTGATTAAATTAGTATTGGTACATAGTATTGGTACATAAATAAACATAATTGTATCGTCAATTAAAATAATTTTATGAGCACGCTGAAATAAATCTGCGGTAGAATAGATTGATTTTTGACTGGACTATGCTACAAAGTAATGAGAACTCAATATTGTTGATAGTAATAATTTTGAGATAATCTCTACTTTATCTTCGAGTAAAGTAGATTTAATAATTTATCTAATACAACAATTCATTAAATTTATTCGATCCCGTTTACTGTAAAATGATTAATTAATCATTAATTTTTCTATCATATAGATCGATTGAAAAGAATGTTTGTCCATGATGTAACAAGAAGTATGAAAAGATCATTTGATTATTCTTGCTTGTACATTATAGGTAGACGTTGAATTTCTCTTACGCACCATCTGTTGATAGTTCTTAAAACGCTCCCTCGCTTTAAATCAAAGTAAAATACCATTAATAATTTATTGTATTCCTGTTACTTTTAAGCCTATTATTTTTACGTTACATTCATGTTCATTGACTACTAATAATGATTTAATTAATTTTGTAAATATGTTTATGACTGTACCGCTCCATCATTTGAATTATGTAAATAATTAATTCAATGTATAATACTTTTCTTTATGATTGATTTAATCTCCATGTAGATGTAGATTTATTATTATTACGCAGTTAAATCACCCTTGTGATAGTTGAATGAATATCTAATATTAATATATTTTATTTCAGATCGGTCAATTATATATTTTGACTTTGAGTACATTTTACTACGTGAAATTATTCGTCTAATTAGATTTTTATTCTTCTTAACTTGATTATACTTCACTTAACTCAAATTGCGCAAGATTTAGTTCTTTCATTTACTGCTAGACAACGTATCTATTAATATTTATCTCGTATTTAAATTTCTATCACAGGCAAATATAAAGACTACATAATGTGACTAATGAAAATAAAAGTGTAGCATTTTCCTACCAGTTTCTAACGTAATTCCTATAGAGAATTCTGAATATTAAACTGATTTTTTTTTTAAATCGAGCAACAATTCGATTTTCAATGTGGAGAATTGTTTATTTATTAACACTACTTAAGATGCAAAAAAATTAAAAGTACAATTTCTGTTTAGCAAACTCTTATTCTGATTAAATATACTTCTTTAATAAACATGCATTTAGTTAATGAAAAAGTTAAATGATGAATTTATGATGAATTATATTTATTTATTTTGCGTAATTTCTACTGCCCTTAGCAATTGATAACGCAATTCTATATTTGTCGCATTTTTGCAATTACATCATGATGATAAGCTATGCTTTTTTGCTATAGCTTTACTGTCAGTATTTTATATAATAAGTCGTGCTATAATTTTGCCGCGATTTCGCTGTCACAATGTGACATCAGATTATACTTGATTTTTACTTTTAATATTAGTATCTTTCTGCTATTAGTATTTTATATGTCAAACTTTGTCCGATATTTGCTGTCACTATACTTGTAGCAAAGAATACCCAATTTTTATTGGATTTCTCCTGTCGTTCTGTGTTGGTAGATTATGTTGTAATTAAGCTTAATGAGGAAGCAGCAGCTTAATTTCTGCTGTAATGTCATGATCAAGTTTGCTAGCATACTGCTAATATTTTGTTACCTGGGTGCATGTGAGTAACTAGTCACATGTAAGACAAGAACAAGAATAAGGAGAATAAGAGGATAAAAAATTGACGTAAAATAAATATTTCAAATGGATTTAACATTGACGTTCACCTTTTAGATTCTGAGTAACACTAAAATTGAGTTTTATGGGTAATATATGTATGTATACACCTGCGTATACATACGTGTGGACGTGCGCGTGTGTGAATGTGTATAGAGTGTTCATAAATATACTTATAACCTCATACATAATTGTACACGCACACACACATGCACATACGCATACAGAGTTCTCACATTTAAAAATACATGCGTATGTATATCTATTACACATAAAAGAAAGCAATAAATTATCTTAAGGAATAATAAGATTGAAAATAAGACCGTTTATGTTAGATTATACATTACTTTAAATACGAAGCGCCACTACGATCTGAATATTAAGATATTGAACTGTTATATATATTCGTTTAAATGAATTAATTTCAGAAATTATAATTGCATGCCGATAGTTGTCGGACTTTCAATGCAATCAATCTGAAATATTAATAATCTCCCAAATTTCCCAAATTTAATCTTAAAAACTGTAATAAACTTAATGCGAAAGATATTGCCTCAGTCAGGAATCGAACCTGGATTTCTTGCATTCCCTGCGAGCATCCTAATCCTTTAGACTACCGAGATTTTAACATTCTTCGCAATAACCGATATGTATACAGAGTTATGCATTGTAGGCAAGCGTGTATAAACAATTTTAAGGAGATATGATAAGAATCTTTAAGATATTTCATAAAGAATTCTGAAAGATATCTTAAAGTAACTTATGAGTTAATTTTAAACTTTTTTTATTCATTTGGTTGACAGGTGTAAGTTATGAATAAAATTACAATGCAGAATAAAATACATATTAAAGTATTAAGAGATTTCATTTACTTGGTAAACATTTCAAAAAAAGTATTATACCTTTCATCTTAGAGAACTCAAAAAATTATTTTATTAGAATACAGCTGAAAAATCTTCTAATGCTGCGTCTTTTATTCAATTTTATGTTGTTTTTTAAAATCGAGAAATTTAATTCTATTATTAACGATGCATCCTTCTGGCGATATCGCATATTGCTCGACGACACTCCATTTCCATTGACAAAAATGTGGATTAAATATTTTACAAAAACGATTTCCAAAGATTGTAGCAACATGGAAATATGTTTGTTATAGCATTTCCGTTTGTGCAAACAATTGTCTGCATAATGTCTTTAGATTGACTTAAACGAAATATTGCCCTGGTGGACAGCAACACAATGACAATTGAAGAGAAATTTGTGCTAAGCACCTATTTCTTTTCTTATGCCAAAGAATGCCAAACGTTTGTTATCTGATCAACCGGTGATCGGCCGGAAATGGCATTTTCCCCCTCGCCTTTTCGAAGAAATTGCCTCCGTCTTCTCGGGCGCCACTTCCAGTCCTGGAGGATTACTTCCGGCACAGGAAGCTCAAATACCGAGACAAGGATTCGCCGATAGAGAAGAGCATGTCGTGCGGGGTTTCCACAAAGGTTGGTTTTGGGCCTCCTACTATGGGACATCATATACGACGAAGGTGTTCTGCTGGGCCTTCTCGCAAGGATGCCATACCGTTTGCTATGCGGATGACACCTTGATAATAGCGGAAAGGACAGATTAGGGGGGAGGAGGCGCAGCTGCTGCCAATATCGCAGTGGCTTCCTTAATCGAGTCTATCACGGAGGCCACAAACCAATGGCGATAAAGTTATGCTCGTAGGTATGCGAGCATGTTATGATAAACAAGCGCCTGCATCATCTTATCCCAAGAGAGAGTGTTAAATGCGATATCTAATGACACCGTCAACGCCACTCCCCCCTCTCTATGAACTCTGTAAGCACCTTTACCTGCCGAATGGCTGCGACAGTCGAGTGCCCCTCAAGAATCCTGTTATGGATGGAGGTCAGGACCTTCCCGGCACAAGTGTCGGACGATGCGGTGAGTGATGATCTGTTCTAGCATTTTGCCCGTATCGTCCAGTAAACAGATCAGATGATGACTCTGCCGGTCTATCTTTTGAAGGAGAATCAGATTGGCCCTCTTCCAGACTGAGGAAAATTTTCTTTGCCTGAAACAAATGCTAAAGATTTGCCTCAGGCCGCTGAGCTCACCGAAGATCAATGTCCAGACACGGCCGTGGACCCCGTCAGGACCAGGGGCTTTGAACTGTCCTTTGATCCTGCGATTTGGATCATCTTCTCGGACCTTCAGCTCCTTTGCTCAACCTTTGGGCGGTCTATCATAAAGACGAATGCTGTCGCATGAGGAATAATTTATTCACCACGCGCCTAAAGAACCGGGAGTCCATTCTCTCCGTTAGTGGCGACATTCACTGTCGCGTCTTCTTCGCAACAACGTGATACGAATGCCCCCATGGATTTCCAGATCAGAGATCTGACCATCTCGGTCCACTTCTGGGCCTTGGGCTTGCGGATCGCTATGCGGAGGACTTTGCGCGCTTCGCGTAGTCTGTGCCCCGCGTCCGCCAAAACACCATGCAAGGTGGCATCTTGCTGAGACTGCCGCTTCTCTTAGTGCAGCGATCTCTGGCGACCACTAATACGCGAGCCGTGATTCCTTACAATTCCGGAGTATCGAGACGTCAGATAACTGGATCATCATTCCTCGGAGTCTCCACCTTCTTCTCGACGCTCCCACTCGGGCTGTACGTTGCTCAGATGAGGGTCATTGCCGTTTGGATGGCATCCAGATTTTTGAGTGCCCTGAGATATCTGATATCCTAGTCTTTTTGATGCTCTTTGATCTTTTGGCCGGCATCTTTTCGCTCGAACCATCATGAAAATGCCATGTAGTCCGATTGTTCGGCCAGGAGACCGAGGTTAACCTTCCAATTGATCCTGTCAGCGACAAAGGACGATACTCAGATCAAGTCTACGATGACTCTCCCCGACAAAGCTGCTCTCCCTCTGTTAACCAGGCAGAGATCGAGCGCCTGCCCACTCCATCACCGCACGGTCTTTGACATTAGTGCGGTAGGATCACCCCCCCCTCCTCGCATCCACTTTTATGGAGTGGGCGTTGAAATTCCCGGCCATTAGAGTCGGGCAGGGAAAATGCCTTCTCATGGATAGCATCCAGCTCCAGCAAAAGTTTTATTTCAAATTCCTAGAACGGCAATTGCGGCCAAAAATAACAAACTATGTCAAAGGCCCTCCTATTTCACCATTGTGTAAAAAATCATCATTTTCACGATAGGGTGGCGGGGAGTTCCTAGTCGATCTCCAGACCCCGTCGAGTCCCATCTATTGTTGGCGAAAACGTAAGAGTCGATCATTACAAGCCTGAATCACTCGTCCAGCGCACGAAGGAGCATGTCCTGCGCTACGGGACACTGGATCCACGCTGAGCTGTTGCTGATCATTCGGGTCACGGACTTTTACATTGCCGGGGGAATAGCCCCCCCCCCCCCGCGGCGACTATTGGTCACATTCCTTCGGGAGACGGAGTCATCAAACCCCGTTAGCCTGAGTTTAGTCTTCTTGACGGGCCGGGAAAACTGGAGGGCTTCTGTCATTTTAGAGGCCAAGGACTTTCGGGCCCTTGATCTCAAGGACCATCACGATTCTGGCTTAGAGCTCCTTGATCTGAAGCTTCGTCAGGCTAACCTTTTGCTTCACGACGGCCATCGCCTCCGCCGTGCCGGCGTGATGAGTGTCATCTCAGCCGATTTAACTGAGCGCAGTCTGGAGGGCTGCTTTCTCGGTTCATCGTTTCAGTTGGCAGCTTATTTGCACCTCTCTTGGGGGGGATCAAGCCACCGAGCAAAGGGACTTAGTGAAATCCGCACGCTGCGCCCATTTCGGTTTCGTTGGAGCGGGAGCCGACCTCGACCCACCGGATCTTACACTTTCGGTTTTTCTGTCGGCGGTGACGTCAGTCATATCCACGTCGTCATGCATGGCGCTGTCATTCTTTTTCTTCGGGAGCTTATTCATGCCCCTTTTCAGCCAGAGCATCCGCTTGCCCTCGGTTTAAGGCCTCCTCCCTTCGTGGAAAGGAAGAAGGGCCAGAGGCCAGAAATAACCGAGAATCTGATCTCCTTGTCCTCCCTCTTTTTACAAGGATTTCTTCCTGCATGCTTCCGCCTCTTCTTTGATAATAATAAGTGAAAAATATTCCATAACAGGTCTGCTCCTACTCCCCGTATGGCTCCGCCATCCGGGGCGTACCCTTATTCTTTTCCAGAAACCTAGAGAGGGGGGGGGGTCTCGAGTTGCCTTGGAGGTCTGGCATATAGCACGAGCCCCGAGAACAAACATCCAGGACTGGCCTCCAGGCCTCTTACTCACCGTGGACAGGGCGAATCATGAACTCCCATGGCTTTCGGGGGTCCCCCATTTCCGATCATGAGGGTACCGCTAAGAGAGAGCGCCACCCGTAGATGATTCGGGTCTTGGAGGCGACGCCTACTCTACCCCGTGGCGATCAACTCATCCGTGGGCCTCGGTGTCTCGCTTCGGAAGGACGCCGTCACGCGAACATCGCGTGATTACTTCCGCCATCATCTTCGGCCCAGACTTCCGAATACTTCCGAGCGGCTCCATGGCCATCACCAAGGATGGAGGATAGGGATCCCCCCGCGGAATACGTCCACGCGGTCTCCCATCACCTCGCATCCCATAACGCATCGACACTCATCCGGCGAATCGAACGGAGTCGATTCACACTCCTGGGATGGTAAACCACCCCCGCCTCCGTGCATGTGTCACGTCGTGCTATCAGGAACATCCAACGACACAGCACATCTACGGGAGTATCCGCGTCGTCATGGACAGGGAGCTAAGCTCCTCCTAACGTGCCACCGGGCATTTATAATCGGGATCACCTTTCCCTATTGGCACTTGGGAAATGGATCTCATATGAGAACCGTTTCCTGAGGTACCGTGTCCAAATTCCTCTTATCTAACGAAGGAGTCCGTATAGAATGCTCTTAGCACTTCGCGCCGGCATCCCTGGCCGATTGTTCCCACCAGCAGCACCGGCGGCCTCGACCGTGGGGGATGGCATGAAGTGAGCTCCCTCACTATGACAAGGTAACGTCCCATGAGAGGAAGGCCCAACCTAAGCCAACTTCAATAAGGACGATAGTAATTTGTTTGAGATTTCACTCGAAGATTAATTTAGTTAAATTCCCGAATTAAATGATTTAAAAGGAGGGATTTACTGTTTGCTTCTAAAGTATCCCTTTAGGAATGTTCGAACCTTCCTTCGGCATGCTTGGGTCTCGTAGTTTGAGTCTCAACGGTCTGGTCTTGATGGCAGCGGTGATAGAACGGTCGCCTCGGAATTCGCGCACAGATTTTAATAAGTTCCATAAGACTATGCAAAAGTGCAACTTGCACTAGAGAACAAGTTTTTCTTCTGGTTGTGTATTTCGTTCTCGTGATATCGTTCATATAGACGTCTTTTTAGATAGAAGGTGATTCTTTGATAGAATGTATCTAGTTGGCAAATTGAAGAATCAAATTTGTAAGATTTTCTTCACCTTTGATATGATAATAGTTTTAACTGATCATTGGAGAATTGCCCTTAAATTAGTATCGCCTCCGCTGTAAGATTTGAATTACTCTCGTTCTTATTATAATACATCACCTTCTTTACTTAAAGCGTTTATGGTTGTATTGATGAGTTTTATTTCTAGGGAGAATGGGTGTAACATCGATTTCTCTTTTATCAACATTTCCTCAAGTCTTATCATAGTTGAAATAATTATCGTCTTATCGATATTTGCGATCTGCTGTCGCGTTACTGGCGAGCAAATATCCCTGGATTTAGTCGTTGATTTTTCTTATGTCTAGTAGACAAAGTTACTGTCCTTTTTTATATACATATGTAAATGTGCGTGCGTGCGTGCTTGCGTGCGTGCATGCGGGTATAAAGAAAGTGGCACCAATGCTGATTGGTTTCATTAAATGTTCTTACTGTTTTAAAAAGAAGACAACGTTCAAAAAGAAGAGATTAAAACGAAGAATTGCTGCAGATAGATATAGAACACAAAATGACGACTTCCGGCTAATTGACGTTACTCTCTTTATATTCTAAGATAGACGAGAAGAGAGAGAAAAAAGAAAATTAGACTATGTGTGTTATTAATGATCCTTTAATTTTAATATTTAGTATTTTAACTTCATTTTGATGTTCTTGGTTCAAATATACATATATCATTTTTTAAATTACAATAACGCCTACATATTGGGAGTTCGACGCCGGGCTTGAACGAAGAGCTGAAAAGCGAAGGAATCATGAAAATTTGTCAACTAATCTACGACGCATAACTTACAACACACAACGGTGAGAAGGATGATCGAGCTAATTCTTGGAAAGATATTCTTGGAAAGATAGAATAAACTTAGTAATTACACTACGAAGTTGAAAAATATTAATGCTTTATATTTGCTGTTTTTTTTTACGGTTTTTTACGATGAGCATAATAAAACAAATCGCAAAGATGTTTGCGCAATCAAAGGATTCCATTTTGACGATGACAAGGAATACGAGGCTAAACTAAATCTTATTGATTAATATTTTTATAATCGAAGAGTTAGTTAAGTTATGTGTATTTTTAGTTCGAAGTAGCTAGATCCAAAGGAAAATTAGTAGCGCTTATGCATGCGATTAATCAAATTAAGTCAGCTTACATCGAACGGAGAAGAAAGCGAAGACAAGAATCACGACAAGAATACCAGCATAAATGGTAACGCCAACGGCAATGATGGCCAAATAGAAAAAATGAATCCATCGTAATCTACGATGGATTCAGATACAATAATAGTGCTAGATGAAGTACGACAAAAACGACAATCACAACTACACAAGCGAGTTGTGCAACAGCAATCTATTTCATCACAAAGTAATGAGAAACACGACGAACAACGCAGAGAGGACAGCGATCTCCGATATAGGATCGAAAGTCGACAACGAATTCAGTTTTCTCACTATTCAGAAGAGGAGGCACAGCATTACAATAGTGAAATACGACGACTTATCGATAAAGTAAATCGTCGTCATGCAGAATTTTGACATCACGATTATGACATACGATGCATAAATGATATGCGATGAAGAAGACGACGAGAAGATTATTTATAACTCGAATATTATATTGTAGATTGGAATATAACGAGATTAATCCACGAACGACAGATATATCACATGATCGAGAGATGGCAGCATTGATATCAACATTCACTATTGATGTCGACTATCCGAGAAGTGCTTGTCCGATTTTGAAGATATCGCACGGATGATTAATCTTTATGAGTTAGAGAGAATAGTTTATGGTCGAAAAGCGATTTAAAAAAGTGGCTAAATTTCTACGATGTCACCAACACATTGAATGTTGGTTAGAAAAAATCTCTATTGAACAAGTTTCGAAAAAAGAAAACGAATACATGAAAAATTGATGAAGAGGAAACAGAAGCTACAGTATTGATGAATATTCAGCAATATCTTTACGCCGTGTCGGAATTTGCTAGTTACGGAAATATCTCCGAAGAATCGATAATAATTGATTATATGATTCGAGGCATTAACGACGATGATGTCAACAAGATGATTCTCTATGGCGCACGCACGTGCTTAGAAGAACTGAAAAGATAAGTTAAGAGTATACACGAAATACGTGACCGCTTACATGCTATAACAAAGGATAAGATGAAAAAAATTAATGAAGTAAGACAGCAACGAAGAACACAGTTGAAATGAAAAAAGAGCGATGTTTTAATTGTGGACATAATGTTGGACACAAGTCTAACATTTATCAAGATAAAGAAAAAGGTAAAAATGCTTCAATTATAACCATTTGGGCATATATCGGCGGATTGTCCAAATAAATATCGGATAAAAGACGAATAAGTCAATCGAAACGATGACTAAAAATTCTTATGTGATCAAGCAAGTCGAGAACTCTCACGATAACTCTCTAATGATGGTAGCGTTAATTGACACGGGCAACGAGATTAACATGATGAGATATAAAAAATACGATGAATTAGGAAAATTATCGTTTAGCACTGTATTGATCTTGATAACTGGAATGAATCAACATGAAATCAAAATGATAAACGATTCAGAGCAAATATAAATGTCGACGGCATATTTATAAATATAAATTATAAATTATAAATTATATTTATAAATGTAAATATTAAAACGGAAGTTCACGTCGTTCCTGACAGCGCTATTCAATATGATATTTGGCCAGTTCTTACTACAAAATAGTATTGTAATAAACCGGGATACCTTTAAATTTATGACTCTGAATATGACGAGATAACGCAAAAAGAAGAAGAAGAGATAGAAGAGTAAGAGAGACACTTACGAATGAGAGGGTGATCAGAAACCAAAGAAAAGGAGCTTTTGTGCTATATAACACTGAATAATGATGAGTTAAATTTAGACATAAGCAACTCACAATATTCTGAAGTTGTTGCTAAGTTGATTAATGATTATAAAGCGATCACTCTGAAGAAAATAAAAGATTTAGATGAAGATTATTATCAAAGATAATGATTATTATCAAAGATAACGAACCGATATATCAATGTCCTCGAAGATTGTCGCGAACAACAGGAAGTTGATAAGCAAATTAAACAGTGATTGGAGGATGGCATTGTGAGACTAATTCATCTGAGTCCCATCGTCCTAATTAAGAAAAAAACAGGAGATATTAGAATTTGCGGCGACTTCAGAGAGTTAAACAAAAAAATGATACGAGATCACTACACATTACTGAATGTGGAAGATCAACTAGATAAATTGACGGAAGCCAAGATATTTACTGCGCTTGACCTCAAAAATGGATTCTTTCACGCGTCTGTGAAGAAGAGAGTCGCAAGTACACATTCATTATAGTTTCAAACGATCAATACGAATTCCTACGTCCATTCGGCATGTAACAGCTCTTCAGTATTCCAACATTATGTTAACAAAATATTTAAAGAGTTGATCTGAAAGAACGTTATATTTACGTATATGGATTTTATCATATCAGCAAAGATTGAGGAACAGTCTAGAAAGACTAAAGATGGTTAGAAACTGCGATGTATGGATTGAAATTTAACTGAAAGAAGTCACATTTTTTAAAGAAGCATTAAATATTTACATCATATGACAGAAGATGAACGATTAAATCATCGTCAAAGAAAATCAATACAATAACACCGAGATCTATGACGAAGAAACAAATCCAGAATTTCCAGAGTTGGGACTCCGGATACTTCAAAAAATTTATTTATGATTATGTCCTATTGACACGTCCACTATCTGAGCTGCTTAAGAAAGATGAATACTTAAGAAAGAAAACCATTCCGATTCGGAATAGAAGAGGAAGTAGTTTTTAATCAACTAAAAAGAAAGTTATCTATGAATCCATTTTTCGATTATCAAAAAGGAGATAAAATTGCAAACTGATGCATCGAGCGAAGGTTGTGGAGTCATTTTGCTTCAATGAGACGACACTGATGGACAGTTTTAGTACAGTACATTACATGAGCAACCAGTTGCAGTACAGTACATGAGCAAAAAGACAACAGATGCCGAGAAGAAAAAGCACAGTTATGGATTAGAAATTCTGGCTATAATCGAAGATTTTTAAGAAGTCCCGTCACTACTTATTAGGAACTTTATTTAAAAACTGATTGTCAAGCCTTTGTGAAGACCATGAATAAAAAAGTCCAGTATCGGACTTAAGTAGAACACTACTTAACTGCTTTATGAATAATAAAGATGATATGCGTGCTATCGCTAGGGCACGAATCAAGAAAATCCATGTCGAGAATACACATTAATATTTACGCCGGATGAAAGTACGGAAATACGCTGCCGATGAACTGCTAGCTATCCGAAGAACCCAGTTTACTTAAGGATCCAAATTGTTTCCAAGATTCATTCATTATGGGTGTTATGAAGATGATATTCTATGACTGATATACTATTGAAAAAATTGACCAGCAATTTGGACCGAAAACAATAGTGCTGATAACATGAAACCTTGGGTGGAAGACTCAATCGGTTGAAGTTTCGGATAAGGCTCTAGAAAAAATATCAAACAAGGTAAACTTCAGTCAGTAGAGACCCGATGTGGGATCGAGAACGTTGAAAAAAAGGCAGGAGGAATCATAACTAGGAAGCGCATGAGGCAAGAAAGGACGCGTGGAGAGAGAGAGAGAGAGAGAGAGAGAGAGAGAGAGAGAGAGAGCTAAACCGTGTGTTATTAACGATCCTTTAAGGTATTTTAACTTCATTTTAATGTTCTTGGTTCATATATATATATATATATATATATATATATGGTATTAGACTGACAAGAAAAACAATTTTTTTTTAAATCCGCTTCTCAAAAGTTTAAAAAAATCTCTAAATTTTTATCAAAAAAATATTAAGATTTAGAAGTTGCTAGTGAACGATTCTTAAATCGAAGTTTTGATTTTCTTTAATACAAAATGATTGGATAAAGCAGGGCAATAAGAGTCAAGCATGATAATTCTTGTGCAAACCAATACACCGGTTAACAGAACACACACACACACACACACACACACACACACACACACACACACACACACAAAACTTTATTAATAATTAACTTGCTTACTTTCTTTAATACATATTTGATTTAATGCAAAAATCAAATCTTGAATGGAATCTTGATTTTAAATGTTTTTTTGATCGCTGAATACTACGATGCAATAATTCATTTAGCTCTACAATATACACTTTAAGAAATACAGTTCGATTAATGTGAAAAAAAATGACAAAATTTCGAGTTCGAGATTTTTTTCTTGTCAGTCTAAATTATATATATATTTATGTATGTACATAACTTTATAACTTAACTTTATAACTTATTACTATAATTTCTAGAAATATAATTTCAAGAAAATATTCCTACCATAAAATTACTTTTCTTATTTTTTAAATAAAATTGTATAACATGTAAATGTAAACTAGGTTTTTTTATGATCGTGATGATTTTTTTTTTATGTTTTATGTCGATGTTAGATTCCTATTGCGATGAAAAATGCAATAATGGGTCCATTTCAACATTGCAGAACGAGCGTTATCAAATGAACGTCTGTAATTGGTCAATCGCATCGGTTGTCTGCGAGCATTATTGCGATGGTTGATCCATGTAGATCATGATTTTCCTACATAAAGGAGCGTCATTAGCGATACACGCTTTTTCTTTTTATTGTCGCGTAATGAGATGATCGAAAAGGTAAACGTAGCCGTCCTCTCATCAGTAAAGTTCTCGACTAATATTATACGTGGGCGTTCAGATATGACAGAAAGGTTGCCATCTTCGTGATAGACAGGGGAAAACTTGCATGGGCGGTTAACAAATTTGAACCTTTAGAAAACTCCTGGATGTGATGAAATAATATCGGTTATGCTACAAGAAAGATTATGTATTCTGGTTAACTGTTTAAAGCCAGTCTAGCTCTGGGATACATTCTAAAAACTTAGAAATGAAAGTAATTTTTATATCAAAACTGAGTAAAGACAGCTACGACCAGACGAAATTTTTTCGGCCGATCAGTTACGCAGAGAAAAGATTAGTCAATGCAATTAAAATATAGCTGTAACAGTTAAAATGTGTCTTTATAATAGGAGAAGCTAATGTCGTTGTCAAAACTCAATTTATTATCTGCTAAAATTTAGGCGCTGCAGCGAAAAATATTCACTACTACAGTAAAATAATGTTCAGCTAAAAATATTAAGATCATTTCTTTTTAAAACAGAAACTAATAATATTTGTAGCAAGATTAAAAATCTTAACATTATATATGCTTAGCTGCTAGTGCTAATTCATTTTAATTAATTAACCATTACATCAAATTTGATACAGAAGTCCTTTTATATCAACCATTTAAAAATATATTGATACACAGAAAAAAATGTTATATTGATAGTATTTGCATCTATTCAAAGATTCATTCAATAACAATATTAATAAAATAAATAACATTTTAAAAAAATAAGAATATGATGACGTATTTGTTAATACTGTAAATTAATAAGATTATTTTCAATAATTTTAGATTTTCAATAATTTTGCTGTTAATTTAACATTATTTTTCTTCTTTGTATTATTGAAAGTCTATAATTCACATATATATTATACATTTCGATGCTACATTTCAGTATATTTTTAAACACTGCCAGATTAAATAATTACCAAAGATCTACATTAGAGGTTAAAGCATGCTTATTTAATGTAACAAGAGGGATTTTGTTCATACATATATATATAAGCAGTCCAATCCAATCTCCATTTATTTGTTTCATCTCATTAAATCAAACATGTGTCAAATCTGGATAAAAAATAAAAAAAAATAACAAAACATATTATCAATGTATATATTATGATAAAAATATACGAAAGTATACATAAAAAGGCTTATATTATGTATATTATATTGGTTTGTGTTAAAGAATCCATAATACATGAAATAAATTGATACAAACCCAGTAAATCAAAGTTGCATATAACATACATGTTAATTGTAATTTTGTATTAACAATATAATTGTAATATAACACACATGTTATATTATAACTGATTGTTGTAAGAGAATAAATCGAAATCGCAAATAGACTGCGATAGGTGTCACACAATATCGTCAAAACGATATTATGTGCAGACAGTGCAGGCAATCGGCGTCTCAGAGACAATTGCGAACGAAATGTTCGGTTACACGGCAGCGAGGAATAGGTAGCGAGGAATAGCTAGCACTTACTTAGCTACTATTAAGTATGTTTTTAATTTTAATTAATAAAGTTGGATGCGGCAGCAAATATATTTTATCTTCAATAGCCAACTTTTAGCAATAACAGCAAAGTTTGAACTAAAAACTGATATTTAGCTGATATTATTAAGTACTTTTGTTGCATGCATCTCTTCGGCCTAGTTTATAATCAGTCGAAAGACATTGATCTAATTTCCACTGAGGATTTAAACCGGATTAGAATGTAAAAACCAACCAACTACAATCAAACATTCCCCTGTCATTCGACTGTAACAGGGGAATATTCGACTGTAGTTAGTTCTTACATTCTGATTCGGTTTAAATCCTCGGTGAAAACTAGGCCAGTATTGTATGTCTTGTGCATAACCTTGATTTTTCGTGTCGGCTATCGAAAAAGTGCTTTAGAGATCGAAGAAGACCGACCAGCCACAACTGAGACTTGTACATTTTTCTGTCTTATCCTACATCATGACTACGTCTTGTAGCTTGTTCTTTGCTATAGTTCAAGTGCTAAATACAAAGGAAAAAACAAAATAGCGAAGCATTATCAAGTGATTTTATGACGTAGTTCGATTGCATTGTATACATGTATATGAGACAAGCATATAGCGCATATGTGTAGTATTCCCATTCTTCGTCATGTGACCGCTTTTAGTTCGACCTATTTCAGGTCATAGATGGTACTGAAATTGTCTCCCTCCCTTCTAAGAAGGGAATTTGTACATCCTAGCTCGCCAAGCTTCTTCGTACTTTTGATTCCCTCTCTTAGGATATATTCACATACAATTATAATAATAATAATTTTCTTTATGCATAATTTTCTTTATGTGGCTATGCAAGTTTGTATGGATATCATAACAGATACACGCGAAACGAAAAAGAACGCCAAGTGAGTGCGTTCTTTTCTAAATGAGGATTACTCTCCATTTCTCGAGATCCCCCTGCGCAGATACTATGTCTATATATATTTTACGCAATTCAGAACATCCCAAATTCATCCATAGTCTAGTATGGACATAGTCTAGTATCCCTGTACGTCGCTGTTATCGCT
>Ga0157363_1002318_pt1 | contig 16711 bp, 21 predicted proteins | sample AttsexASBM1_FD_111477 | JGI IMG/M metagenome (GOLD analysis project Ga0157363, IMG submission 111477) | Fungus gardens microbial communities from leaf cutter ant in Ribeirão Preto, State of São Paulo, Brazil - Atta sexdens ASBM1 | ecosystem: Host-associated > Fungi > Mycelium > Unclassified ... | reverse complement strand
CTAGCTACGCTATATATATGAGTAAGAAGAGAAACAGCAAGGCATACATGAGTCCAAGAACATGATGAAGAAAGGAGGAAACAGTGAGGACTAGGTCAGGCTGTAGCACCTACTACATGAGGCACTGACTGATACTACTTCGGCACAGCCGATTGTTGACATCATGCTCTTTACCCTTGTCCATGCTGCATCCTCGAGGTATCCGTTGTAACATATCACTTTTGAACAAGTTTTGAAGAGTTCCAATAGTCTGAGAAAGGCTAGTGAGATAAGTATAAGTTAGTATCTTTAGTTATAAGGTTCAACTTGAGAGGTGCCTTCAGAGTACATAGATAGTATTGTTGAATGCTTTTAAGGAGCTTGGCAATCTATTTACTAGATTTTCCAAAGGAACTTGTTACACAGTGTAAGGTTTATCATTTAGGAGTGTGTCAGCAAGGAAAAGTATTCATGAGTGGATGTTACTCATATATTCCTTTTAATATCCTTCCTAACTTCATTCTTTCACATTCACAAAAGCCTTTTTAAGAGTTTTATGTATTCTAATCATTTTCTATATTATTGTTTCTACATCTTCTATTGATTTCTAATGCTGATATTGTCCCCTTTGAATTCTTTAGCATGCAGTTAAGGACTAGTGTTGTATAGTTCTTGTTGCATCATAGAATAACCTCTTTTCTGCTTGACCTCTGTCACCAGTTGCCTTAATCTCTAATTAGTGCTTTTTTCTATTAATGAGAAGGACTTGACCAACTCTACTAGTGAGCTAACATCTTGTCACTCCTAGACCTATTATGGATTGAGCTGATTCCAAATCACTCCATGCCTATAAGATTCTCTTACATCTTATATATGCTAATGGTTTATCACTAGTTAGATTGAACATTTACACTTACACTCTAGCTGGTTGCATTTACTCCCTAATTCATATTGATTATCTTTATTGATAGCAATGGCCAACTTTGTTGCTACCCTTCCCAAACTTACTAGCCTTGCTGACTATCCTTTCTGGAAAATCCATGTTAAGTTAACTCTTACTCTCATTATCTACTCTGGGGCTGTCCTAACTGCTGAAAGCATGCTGAATGCTTTAGCACTCCCTCAGACCACTAATATGGATGAAGTTACCAGAAGGGACTTTCTGGGCTTCCAAGCCCTAGCTTTTCTGAATTATAACTTGTTAATGTATAACTAGCCTAATACTGAGGCCCTTTGGGCTCATTTATGAACTCTCATGGAACACCTAGTCTAATATTAGTTTTTGTTAATTACCAGAGAACAATTACATTTCAAATTTCTAGTGATTGGGATTCTGCTTTCCAGATTGCTGAGCTTAACTTCCTTTATACAAGACTCTGTGGGAACAATTGTGACATCTCTTCTGTTCTGAGAACAATGACTCTCTTGTCTGCAATTTCTTACTCATAAGATTTCATTTTTATCTTTATTCTTTCTTCTCATACATCTATCTCAAACTTTACTTGGAATGTTGTACATTCTGCTATTCAGGTAGAGTTTTCTAGGTGAACTAACACTACTAATACTACCTGCTATTCTAGTATTCCACATATAAATAAACTTTCTTAGTGGAAAAAGAACTCCTAACAGCAGCAGCTATAAAGTGAGGGTTCTTTTAAATAGCAAAAGAGAAAAAAGAAGAATAATCAAGGTAGAAAAGGTGGTAATGCTTACCAAGCAGGTGAAACAAGAGACTAAAATTACAATTGTAACAATGTCTATCAGGCAGACAGTGCTATTGCCTTTGCAAGCATAGCATTCTTCTACTAATTCACCCTCTCTCTCCTAAGCCTTCAGTTATAGCTCCTTAACTTGCTGATTGTCTTTTTGCAATATACACTTCTCAAAGTGATCTCTTTTGAGGATCTTAGATACAAGCAAAAGTGTGAGCACTAAAATTCTACAAAAAGTGCTTGAAAAAGTTCTCTGACCCATCTGTTGAGATCTTAACCTCCAGAATTATAAAACTGCTCACTGAAAATCCCTCTTCTATAGAGATTAATTCACTTATAGCAGCCACTCTTAAAAAGTAGGCAGATAACAATGATTATGCAGTTTTCCTGAAGAGTAATAATAGGTATGAACTATATGATTAGACCCTTGGTGATCAACTGTATATATCTCTCTTCTTACAAATTGATGATTCACTAAATTCCTTAACTTAGTCCATCTAATCCTGCACTAATGTAGTTGTCACAATGGAGGACTTTATAGTGTCAAGTAGATTTAATCATGCATGTATAGCCTTAAGTCAAAGTAAATCTGTTTTGCCTGACTCACCTATTGCTGTGAATCTCTCTAAATGTGAAAAAGCACTGTATTTCTTGTGTAAGGGTAAAAAAGCACCTTATGGCAGCTCTTATAAAGATGAATAGTTCTTATATTCTAGTACCTCCACACACTTTACTCCATTTGAGTCCGACTTTGTTGATATGACTCCAAGTAATTATGGTTAAGTTGAGACTGCAAACATAAAAGTACTACTATTTATAGTTACTTCTGGCACTATTCTGATTGAACATAAAATCTTCAATCCTGAGAAAGAGACTACTAAAGTTGCTGTGTTAAAACTGTGGCCAGTATATTGTGTCTCCAGCATATAGATGTATCTTCTTCCTACTGGAATTTAACAAATTTTTCAGTCTGGACTGAGAGTAGAAGGCAATAAAAGTGGTTCTACTTTTTGTGATAAGTCTAATAATGCTGTCTTATTAACTACTCCTAACCTTTGGGGCAATATTCAGATTGTGAGAACTTGCATTCTCAAACATAATGTCCCCAATCTTATGAGTCTTGCAATAAGACACCTAGATTTAGAGACTTTGCATTATCATTTTGGATATGGCTCTGATGAAGTCATGTGTTATGTCCTTGACAATGTTGAAGATATAAAGAAGTTTCATTTCCTGACATATATCTGCCATGGTTACACTCTTGAAAAGATGCACCAACACAGTTTTTCTGAGAATTCTGTTCACTTCAGTAAGCTTCTAGGATTGATTCACTCAGATCTCCTTGAGCTCCCCACCTTATTCAAAGTACAAGTGGGTGATTACATTTCTCAATGACTATTCCTCTTATTACAACATTACTTTTTTGTGTAAAAATTCTGAAGCTACAAAAGCAATTAAGTCAATTTTCCAGATGTGGTCAAACACTACTTCCCATCTTGTGAAGAGGTTGCACACTGATAATGGGGGAGAATATGTAATGTCAGAATTACAATCTTTTCTAAGAGACCAAGAGATTATCCATGAGACTAGTACTCTACATGTACACCAACAGAATGGTTGTGCTGAATGATTGAACCACACCTTGCTTGAAAAGGTGCAGTCAATACAACTTAAAGCATGCCTACCAGGAATCTGGTAGGAGTTTGTATTTGCAGCTGCAGCTCATGTATACAATTACACATCTGTTAGGTGTTTCAAATCAGGAGATCTTCTTGGATAATAAACCCAAAATGTTGTACTTCCATGTCCTTGGCTGTAGAGCCTATGTGTTTCTCCCTAGTGAAGTTCATGCTAATAAACTTATACTGCATTCTGAATTGATAATATTCATTGGGTATGAGGACAATGGTTATCGCTTTATGTGCCATACACAAGGAAATATCATTTTCTGCTCCACATATGCCATCTTTAACAAAGAACTTTTTCCTAAATAAAATGACTCTCATTTAAAATAGTACAATTTGTATAATAAGTCATTGGAGTCTACGGACAGAGTCATCAGTGCCTAGCCCTTCTGGAAAAGATGGACCTGCTCGAGTATCCATTTCACACATACCCATTCCCTCCATTCAAAACAATCCTCCTACTTATTCTCCTTCGCCCTCTCTTTCTTATAAGTCTCCATCTCCCTCACCTACCCCAGAGTCTAAAAAGCCCACAGTAGAGATTGAAGAGGATGACAATATTGACTTTGATGTTGAGATGCAACCACTTAACCCTCAGTGCTTTTGTGGCCTGCTCTGCAGACATTGCAAGAGGGTCATAAATTAAACTTGATAGTAATCAGTAAGTCAGTCAGAGACAACTCAAGGCCAGATAAATGCAGATCATTCACGCCATCTAGAGTCCTACCACCTTGGGTTCTACAAGGTGCATTAAACAAAATATTATGTTGGAGACAAGATGTCGGGATAGTGTAAATGACAAATATTATGTAGATCAGATCAAAGATAAAAAGGGATGCCGTATACGACGGGTGCTGCCCCAGTAAGATATTTCAACTTACAAACACTTCGGGCAGCTGCAACGGCTGAGACCAGTGACTCGCCCGTGTCGGCTGTATCTTTCCATACTCGAACATTTTCGGGATTTAACCCCAACTTGTCAAATACAGCCTGGCTAAATTTGTCAATATCCCTATCTGTGACGTCCCATAGATTCGCAACAAGGGTAGGGCTAGTCAAGGCAGTGCATTCAGTATCAATGACATCACAAGGACCAGTCTCGATACTTACCAGCCTCCGAGCATGTAAGCATTAGCTGTACCAGTACGGTCAAAGTCCCCCATCTCATGCAATGCACCAGATGAACAACCCCAGAGCATCGTTGCAGCACATGCCTGCAGTCGTCGCACTTTGTATGATCGTAAATATTGTTCTCCACCTCCGTGTCCAAAGTATCTAGAACAGTACGTCAGCCGAAACAGCAGTGCAGCCGATGAGTTCAACGTACACGACTAAATCCGATTGACGCAATGCATTTTCAAACTGTTGCTCGCTTACGGGTCTACCCACAACGCCGTCCCAGCCAGCCTTCTTCATCCCGGTAGCCCATTCTTTAAAGCGTTCTTCAGTTCGGCGCAAATCACCACTAGGATTTAGGATAAAGTAACCTTTGCGCGGGTCAACGGTCGCGCCGGCAAATTTTTGCTTGAGGCCAGGTCGCCTACGTTTTCTCATCTCAGCGTATTCTAACCTATCAATGAGAAAGTCGACACTTGGTATCCTGCTAACACTTCTCCCTCGAAGCATTGGAATGCTCTCCCAAGGTAATCCTTGGATATTCTTGTCCAATACCAGAAAGACATGTTCATTATCATTCTGACTCGCTGGTCCATTGACCTTCGTACTTTTCTTTAATCCACGAGTCCTCATCACATGGTCTTCCAAGATCATTCTGAGATCAACCACGATTTGAGTGACATCAACCTCTGAGACGGGCACAGCAACGTCATGGGACTGGTAGAGGTCAAGAATGAAGTAGATGAGATCCTCCAACTCTTCATCTCGACATTTTGGAGGAAGCGTTGAAATGCATTTGAGTAGAGCATTGTCAAGCCGAACCTGACTGAAGGATTGGGGAGCTTTCCTTCGATATCCTGACCTTTTAGTGTCTTGAATGCCAAAACTTCTTCTAAATACTTTCTCGAACTGAATTCCAAGTTCCGAGATTACTTCTGGAGTAGCCTTCCACTTGGGACTGAAGATCGTCTACCAACAACTTTAGGAGGGCGCTCATAGCTTCGAGCCAGAAACATACCTTGAACACGCCAAACCAACAATATTCAATGTCTTCCAAGAGGCTCTTTAACCTAGCGTCCAACTCGGCTCGTTGCTTCCACCACGCAACTCTTGCCTCATCATCATCCGGCTTAACATGTGCAGCTCCTTTAGTACCTTCATCACTCAATCTCACTATCTCCCGTAATTCATGCATGGCATCATGGAACGTCAAATATTCGTCTTCTAGATCACCACTCCCATTGTCTCTCCTGCTCTTAAGCGGGACAGAAAATACAAGACCATCGCCCTCAGCACCACCTTCCTGTCGAGAAACAAATAGCGTGTTCTTATCCTCGGTTACATTGATATGGATAACGATCCAATTCGATGGCAATTTCTCTACTTGGGATGCAGACAAATCGGAGGGACTAAGAGAATACGATCGATAACGTGCTCGTATTGACTCCCAATATGATTGTAATGGCGACGAGCTCATGTCCTCCCCATCTTCATCCTCGGAGTCCATCTGTATATTGACACGTTTACGTGCGGCAAAATTGGTGCCAGCAAGGGAGGTCGGAAGTATAACACCTTCTGCAGTGATGAGAGGCCATTGCATATCATCTGCACTTGGAGATCGGGGAAACTTATGATGTATGGCTTCGAGCATCTCGCGCCGCAAAGTCAAAGCTGCTGAAGCGTCTGTGCTTTCATCAACATACGCACTCGAGGTGTCCAGAGGCAACAAGGCAAAACATACCAAGGAAACGTGATACCAATACATGGGCCTTATCATCCTTTTGCCCCATTGATGTTTGGAATGATTTGATTACGGCCAGCGCTACCACAGACTCTCTGACATCTAATGCATTGCCTCGTAATGCTATCGAGGGTAAACTGTTCCGATATCGCTCTTCTGCTTGTCCCAGAGCATTGATGATGTCTTGAGCCGAGACCGACAGATTTTTCTGGGTAACCTGCATACCCATAGGTATAGCAATCGCTAAACAAAGGTTAGCTGTAGTCGAAGAGACCCTAAGACAAGACTTACGTGACTCGGCAAGTGAGTTAAGAAACATATCACTCTGAAACCGAAGGTGCACGTTGTGAAGATTGAGCTTCGCGAGCAACGAGTCTTCTTGTGCCTTTGTGAGCGATGACCGTGGAAGCGATGCCAAACGCTGTAGTAGAGAGTTGAATCGTTCGTCATTCTGGTCCCGAAGCAGCCAGACTGGGTTGCCATCAGTCTACTGAAACCAACATACGTCGAAACTGCTCACTCTGCTGCCGGAGAATACTCGTCAGAACATCTGGCACTATCATATCCTTGACCGGCTTCGCACTTGTAGGAGACAGTCCAAGCGACTTCCTAGGTCTAACCGAAAGTCAAGCCATCTCAGCCAAACTCATACACAGTAGAATCCACGGAACACATACTCAATACCTTCATACTTTTCGAAAGCAGCATCAATCTCCCTCAGCAAATCAATTGAACGTTCAAATAATACACTGGCATCCTCCTCTCCCATCCTCTCCCTACACTCCGCTGTCAATCTGACAACCTCCACCGAATCAATAGTTGGTATACTCTTCAAGGTTTCTCCAGCTTCTACAAGCCTCTCATATCCTTCTTTCACCTGTCCCAACCTCATCTGCACTTCTCCTTGCCTCGCCAACGCCCGACTCAGCATTGCCGGTGCATTGATCGCTCTTGCGAGGTCAAGAGCTTGCGCAATGAAAAATTTTGACTCTTTGGCAGATCCACGGGTGAGATAGGCTTGGGCCAAGTCGAAAAGGACTGTGAGTAGCCCTTCGCATATGCGTAGGCCTAGACTGTCGAAATGTCGCTGAGGTGGAACGATGGTTTGAGGTACTGGATCTGGAAGAGGTTGAGGAACATTTGGAAGAGCTTGCTTCAGTGATGACATATCGAAGGGATTGTCTTCTTGTACAGGTTTACGAGATGAGGGATTTAGACGCGTGAGACTGTCCATTGCACGATTCCAGAGGCGGAGAGATTGAAGTAGTAGTTCTATCGACATTGTTATGTCTTCCTATGATTGCCACTAATTAGCAGAAGTCAGGATCGCATTTTGAATCGCGGATCACCTTGCAGTTCTGTATCATGGCTACCGTTCGAGCTGCCAATGCTGCTTTTTCCAATCTTCGCACTCGGGTATGCACCCTCTGCACCGAGCTACCACTCTTCTCATCATACTCAATCCTACTTGCAACACACACAGCTTCACAATACACCGACGAACTGGTAGTATACAAGTCAAGGACACTAATTTGGTGTTACACACTGGAACACACCTTTTTGAAATGTTCTCTATCAAAACTAGAGATTCAGCAAACCTTAAGAGAAAAAGAGCAGAAGTTTCTTCCGAGACATGACCGCCACGGATAGTTTCCAAGGCCTGAGAGAAAATGGAAGTCGCTCGACGCGTCTTCCCTATCTGCATTAACTCATGTGCCAAATCAAGAGAAGCCGTTATGTAGCCTGCGCCATTGATCCATCAGATGAGGAAGAAATGTCTGGGTCCAGGAGCCGAACCTTCGCTAGTGATGCCCTTATGTGCCTCGGCAAGTTCGCGTAACATGTCCAACAATTGAACCTTGGGTAGGCTGAGCGAGAGAAGCCCCAACACCCGTGCCGCAGTCTCTTCATAAAAATGAACAGCAGTACCAACACATAGCATAGTACACACTCACGAAGCATCCCAGAAAATCGATCAAAGTCGTCAAATACCAGGGGACGTTTTACAATCTCGGTATCAGCACGGGGAGGAATAACAACGTTCATTGGCATCGGCTGTAGCACTACAAAAATAAGTGAGAAAAGCAAAGAGGGCGCTCAGAGTTCAGCGCACCTCTACGCTTTGGAGAAGCACTGTTTTTGTTTCTTATAGCGCTCACTGCCCTTTTCCCAGTCACCATTGTGGTCGAACTCGTGGTTGTCCGGACTCTCGTTCGCGTTGCGGGTGGAACCACAGTAGTGGTTGCAGTGCGTTTTCGTGCTGTCCTGGAAGCTACGGGTCGTTGCAGCGTAAGCGATTTCCTCGATGCAATAATTTTCGGGGTGTCAACGTGTTTCGCGAACACCAAACGAAGTATATGACAAGCTTGTTCAGCATGCTCAGCAACGAGGGAGACTTGTTCCGTGACTGCGGCTCTGTGAGCATGCAAGGCTAACCATAGATGATTCGAGGCTCGGTACTGAATCCGATAAGGAGCTAACTCAGCGTCCGCTCCGAGGTTCTCCAGTGAAAATCAGCTGATACTAACCCAAATGATGAAACATACACACACATCAGTTAAGAGTAAAGTTTCCACTTCTTGTGACATCTTCCGCACTTCATCGAATCCTGACACGTTTTCTGCACGATACATGACTTCTAACAGACGAAGCATTACCCGAGCTTGTCGGATGGGCATACTAACTTCCCCACTATACACCTTCATTGTACTTTCCAGCAGAACCCTGATACTTCGCTGTGTGGAGTCTCGTGAACCTTGCCGTTCAAGGCTATCAACCTGCTGTTCAACCAGAATACCAATAATTCGAGGGTCTTTCACGGCATCTGATGAATAAAGGGAGTGTTGAAAGGAAATATGTTCTGTGGGTATAAGGAGTTCGGAAAGACCAATATAAGTAACCCGGTCGATGATCATGGCAAGTTGGCTATAGTGGTTGTTCTTAGGCGTGAAGATTGATGACGTAGGTATCTTATCCGTATCTTTCGTCAACCCGTAAAGATTGTACGGAAACATGGCGACAGCCCGAAGAAATGCGATATAAGCATTCTGATATAGCATTAGTAGTTCATGATGCTCAACACAGAAACAGAATTACCTTCTTGTCCCCTATCTTCATATGGCATATCCCAAGCAGCTCCCATCGCCGAAATAAAGTCTCTTCTAGTTGCTTCCAGCCTTCCCGTTCCCTGACTTTCTCTTCACCAGTGATTTTTTCTTTCGACCGTCGTGCCAACGCTTTAGTACCAATAGTACACGCCTCTTTGAGAAACGGGATGGCAGAACCATGGATCCCAGCTTGATATATGCTTCCTGCGAAATTGTGATATGCCCCCGATAGGCACCGAAAGTAGTTGGCCAGAGGAATGCCTGATGGGCCCACACTAGTGAGAATAGTCGCAGCTTTATCTAGGCAGTCATACGTAGCAGTATGTGTTTCTGGGTCTCGAGCTTTCAATGTAATTTTTGCGAGGGTGAATAGTGAATCCAAAGCTCGGGTGGTCAGGTCAGATAAAATTGGTAGCATTTGTGTCGTTAGTTTGAGAGCCATAATCTGGGTACTTGTGTCAGCAAACTATTTGATTTTATATTAACTCCAATCACTTCTGAGATAGTCAGATTGAGTGCGTCTATGATGACCGAGAAAAGCTCCTTGGAGTTCAAAAAGACCTGGTCGTTTGTGCAAGATGAACGATCCAGGAAAGAAGATATAGACCGCCGAAGCCGCTCCAGTGCACGATCGACCTTTCCAGAAGCACGCTGCACCTCCGTCTCAGTTTCACTGGAGACTACGCCTCGTAAAAGAGAAACTAAAGCCGTCGAGTCTCTCAAAGCATTTGAACATAAGTGTAGCTTGTTCACTAGATCAACCCCTGCCATGATTGATTTACCTGTATACAAGGCTATAGAATTTAGGTTCTCACCCTTTTCCTTCCCTTTACTCTCGTCCAACACTTCGTTTATAAGGACTGTCAAATCAGTAACGAGATTGTACAGCTTGGCACCAGCAGCAATGAGCTCGTTCTTGACATCGTACGAGGAAGATAAAATATGTAGAGTGTCACTTCTTTGCCCTGCTGAAGATTCAGTCCTGGAGGAAGATCGTTTGTGCATTGAGTTTCGTTGTGGACTGTTCAAGTTGATATAGACTCACGTGATCAGCGCGTTATTTAGTAAATATGAATATTAATATCATTTGGCACGTGGTTTGATAAACATGTGTGTGCTTTGCCCTTTTTTCGAATTTCAGAGTTTCATTCCGCAACAAGCAATCTAGTACTAAGACATTGAAACCTAATCTATGAGGCCCAGCGGCAATGGCATCGAAAAAGAACAAAGAGCAAGTAGATCTGAAGATTTCTAGTAGATGGGCAACGTGCTTGCGACTCTCTATATCCAACTATCAATTTTCGTGCCTACTGTTGAAACTATATAATTTGTTCGCCCTTCCACGCCACAACGCTCATTCCAATATGTATATTTACAGTCTTTCAAAGCGCTCACCTGTTCGATTCGATAATTTCGGCCGACCCATCCCAAGCCCAAACACGCTAGTTGGAGTCGATGGAAACCCTGTTTCCTCGCCCACGACATCCAACAATGCTCTATTGGGTGGGTGTTAAAAGGTTTTCAGGGGTACTGGAAACAAATTCACTTCATCATCCCAGTCCTGTTGTTGTCCGGTTTTACGCTCCCTTTCTGCGTCTACCTCTACTTCTTTATCTCGCCGCTTCTGAAAGACAAGAACTGTACAGCTCTTCGCTCAAACCGATCCTGTTCGTTGTTGCCAGAAGATCCGGGAAAACATTGTACTTTACAAACCGAGCTTCCCATAACGAATTCAAAAACCTCGAATTATGAAGAAACTCTGACTGAAATTTCCGAGAGAAATAAGCTACAAAAATTGAAACGAAGGATATCACTTAGTAAATTCTCCACGAACGACGAAAGGAATGACAATCCCAAGTCAAAGATGGCTTTAAAAGGGGACCAATTTAATCGTTGCCCTTCGAATGCCGATGCCTCTCCAGTTCAAAATGAAGTGACGCCTCCTCCGCCCGCATATGTCAGCCGAATAACATTTAGGTCACCCTTCTTGGACTCTCACCTGTCAGGCACAAACTCTCCGAAAATCCAAGCAGTAACTATCTTACGCCTACCCATTGAAGAAAAGACGCCCCATCATACAAGCAGCGGGTCTATCAAATGAAATTCTGACCAATATACATATTTCAAACTATAATAAAGACTAGAGCAACCTACTTCCAAGTTCGAATATGAATCTGTCTTCTGTATTCGTACAGACGCGTCTATTCATTCAATCATATTTATCTTGGCGTGAACACGTCATGACAGGCTATGAGAAGTTTCGAGAAAGGAAAGCTGGAGAGGGACTGATGACCAGATAAAATATCATGCGAAGAAATTTGTCGTCAACCAATGAGAAGGAACCGAATTGCCCTCAGGGCGGAAAGGTGAGATGGATAAATACACGATTGATATAGAACACATGAAAAGGGTCTGGATGTAATGTGCGTAAGTGGTAACAAACAGAAAAATTGATGTGGGGGGCCAAGGCCAACTTGACTTAAGGAAACGAGGGGTAACACAGACGAATAATACCCATCACCGGAACGTCATCCTTGAAGCTTTAGTCATCAATCCTTGCTGCTGCGTTGTCGGGCCGTACGTATAACCACGGCCACCTGCAGCAGCATCTACACCAACTGACTTCTTCGGAATCGACAGCACCTGCGCACGTTCAGCACGTTCTTGTGATTTGGGTTGTGGCAGACCTCGCTCCGAGGCAGCCGGCGCTTGTTGGTCCTGGGCATGTTTCACAGCCACGCCGACACTAGCCTCCTTGATACTGACAAGCACTTCCTTGCAATACTTCAGCTTGTCGACCAACTTCTGATTGAATTTCATTTGTTCAGGGACAGGACTGATGCTGGGGTCGAGTGACTGCGCCATAATATCGGACAGCTTATGTCTCGTTAGGTTGTAAGTCTTGTCAATGTGAGTGACAAGGAGGCCGCGTGATGAAAGAATGAGTTTAGAGTGATCGTAAAAGTTGAACTAGCACCATATATGATGAGGCAAAAAATAAGATGGAGGTGAAATTTATATGCATACCTGGAGGACATCATGCGACAACTTGAAGACAATAACGTGCTTCATGCGCAGATACTTGTGCACCCAGTCCATGCCCTTCGTTCGAGCTGTGTCTCGGTAGACGTAGTCATGGTGGTTGAACAGCCGATCCATGATATATCCCTCAAAGCTCTTTAGCAAATACACCTTGGTCTTGAGGTCTTCAGGGTAGTTATCCAAGGTATGCGATTTGCGCACGAACGCACTTCCATGGTGACGCGATGTGATATAGTCGAAGTGACTGTAACACAGATCAGTGAATCAGGTCACAAAATGCGTACAAAAGACGTGCACTTTGTCAGGACTCAGCACACAAGTGGTGCTATCGTTGAAGTACACGCCAACACTCCCGTCGGTCAAGGCATATCCCATTCCATACTTGTTGCAATAATCGACCCAGCTCACGATGAATACCTTTTCGTCAGGTAGTGGAGTGTCTGCATGATCGCGGAACACGCAACCTGCAGCCTTTGCCTCGAACGCGGATGTCAGCACCTGTGCCGCAGCTTCAAAGCCGCTCAGCTTTTCCATGCCTCCATCAAGGCGCTTTTCTGCTTTGAGTGACTCTAGCGGCACAACATTGGCTAGTCAGGAGACCAAGTCAGATGTCCCCCTCTTATTGACGAAAAGGCAACCACAAACCTGAAGTAGTCGGTACATTCTCCTTCTCCCCATGTGCAACTGAAATATGTTCCTTGTATTTGCCCTTCAAATCATTCGTGGCGCTGGCACTCTTGGGTAGCGAGGCTGTTGATGCACCGAATGCAGATGACGTTGGTAAGTTTTCTCGAGTTTTTGATGAAACAAGGCCGTGACGGTCCTTCTGGAAAGGGATCTGAGGCAACGGACGACGAGCAAACGCAGGTGCAGGTTCTGGCGAGGGAGCTGGCGAAACACCAAGTCTCTCAGTCAAATGGGCATACTTCTCTGCCGGTGCAGCCAGGTCGGGCTCATCCTCCTCATCCTCTGGCTCCTCTCGTACAGGAGCCATCTGTGCGACAATACGCGCCTTCTGTGCTTCAAGCTCCTTTCTTGCCTTTCTTTCTTCTTCTCCAACGAGATCATCGGTGACGTAATTACGGCGTAAGGGACTTTCTTTGGCTGCTTGCAACTTCCTCAACAAGGCACTCTCCCTGTGATGAGGACCAGGATGCATGGCCTCCGAACCAGTCTGGACGCCCATGACCAACGGTTGTCTTGCAGAACTGAGCAAGGCCGAAATTGGAGACCCGGGCTGGATAGCCTTTTGGAACTCTTTCTCCTGCTGTTGAATGGAATTCATGTATGTTTTGCTGCCACCGGTTGCACCCTGAGGTATTGAGCCACTACTGCTCGGTACAGCGTGGTGATCTAGAAGCGCATGTCGCCGCAGGCGCCTCAGGTTGCTTTCGGACATGGATAGTGAAATGTTTGAGAAATCAGGAGCGACGTCATGAGCAGAGGAAGGAATATGAGATGGTACGGGTCCTTGGGTAAAGAAAAGGTGATCAAGAATCTCAAAGAGGGTGGGTCGCAGAGAGGGATCAGGGGTAAGAATCTGCTGGATAAGGGTTTTCACGGCGGTACCGATCTTACGTTCGGAAGGGAACTCATAGTCGTTATCGCGGATACGCCTTTCTATAGGATCAGCAGCAGGCTAAAGAGAGCAAATTTGACTCACTTGTATATCTCTTTCACGTCTTTTGTCTGGAATGGAGGTCTGCCTATCATTAGGGTATAACAAATAACACCAATGGACCAGGTGTCGACTTCGAAACTGTGGCCATTTACAGTATCGAAAAGGACCTCGGGAGCAATGTAATTGGGCGTTCCACAGATGGTCTTTTTCCTTTCTCCTGGATTCTCGATCAACGCAGCCAGGCCGAAATCCGCAACCTTGACATTCATATTGGCATCAAGAAGTAGGTTTCCGAGCTTCAGATCTCGATGAATAACCTGGTGCGTGTGCATGTAGTGGCATGATCCAATGAGTTGGACCATGAAGAAACGAACTTCTGGTTCTGTGAAACGGCGTCGGCGTCGGAGCATGTCCATGAGGGAGCCGGATGGACACAGTTCGAGGGTCATGTACACGTTGTCCCCATCCTCAAAGCAATCGTGGAAGCGAACGATGTTAGGATGCTCGAGAGAACGATGGATCTTAATTTCTGCCCAAAGCTGTCCAATACATGAAATAAGCTGCATTCCGTATGGAGGCTGACAGTACTAACCTTCGTCTTGGCTTTCTTAGTCTTGAGCGAGGTCTTGGTAATAACTTTACATGCGAGTCTAGTTTCTCGGGAATCCTGTACCTCGAATACACGGGCAAAACCTCCCTCTCCGAGAAAGCCCACACGAGTAAACTGAAAGCGATTGTGTCTATCTACGATGACCTTTGGTGGTGTCGGGGGTGTCGTTTTACTGTTCTGGCGCGGTAGAGGTGGCGAAGTATTCTTTAGTGGTGGTTTTTGCAGTGTCTGCTGCTGCGGTTGTGGGGGCTGTTGCACGTTGTTCGTGGCTGAAAGTGGGACTCTGCGTTGAGGCTGAAGCTGTGGTTGGATTTGCTGGGACTGCATAACAGCCATCCTGCGCTTGTATTCGACGTTCATAATGGTTGAGGTATCTTGCTGAGTATTGGCCTAACGCCTGGTCCTGCTGACCGGATTGTGGTAGTTTTTTATAAAAACGTAGGCGAAAACTCGACACGAGGTCGCGTTGTGTTATCACGTGCTTGTTCGAATGGCCCATAAAGTCACATGATCGTATAAGTCTACACACTACTGATTTCTCCGCATCTTGGTCGTACAGGCAGTGTGACAATGACCGCGTGATTATGCATTCCATGTTAGAATAAAATGACCACAGAATCGAATATGGGACCAGCCAGATTTACAATAACAGCTCCAACCACTGAGCTTAGAGTTGGAATATACCAACCAAGGATGGAGGTGACATCCGCTAGCCACAGGTTCACTCCGGAGTACGTGGACATTGCTCCTAACCTATCAGGTGTCATCACCTCAAATTGTTGCACGCCAATTGACAACAGAACAAAAGCGCACGTTTGTTGAGTACATAGTGGTTCAAGATGAAGATATCACAGTGTAAGATTATACTCATACTCGTTACTTGTATCCTGGGAGATCCAGAGGATGGCAGCCGACAACATGAGTGCCACATTCTGCGAGACACTGGCATATCCATAATAAAGGAATTGAGGCTCGTAGCCTGGCAAAATATACTTCAGGACAAGGACCGTCTGCAGTAAAATTAGAAGTCTATTCAAAGGAACTAAGAGATTACGCACCACACTTCCAGCAAGACCACCAGCCATCAGCGCAAGACCAAGGAACAGGTATAGCCTTGCCAGCCAAACATTCCCATCTCCGAATTCTTCCCTACCTCTAAGTCGATCTTTATCGATGCAGTTAATCACTAGATATCCGAGCAGGGAGAAAATCCCCGGCACCCAATCAACAAAAGAGACATGAATCGGCACTTCGTCACCCCACTTGGGCTTTGCATGTGCCGACAGTACAGCAACATCCAGGAATGTCCAGTTCGCAAGAGCAAACTGAAAATGAATACATTGGATGCGATACATCAGGATGTGGAGAAACTCCTTAGCTCAGGCAAGACGCGCACGCACCAAAGTACCTGCCAAGTATACTCCAATTAACCTCCTATGCTTCCCGAGCGTGAAGTTGGGACATGGGTTTAAGCAAACTCGACGAGGGTCATAGTCTGATCTGGGTAAGGACATGATGTAGTTATATTGCTTAAGACTGGTATAAGGGAGGCGCTGTGGTTGAGAGGGACCGTGTGAATGTAACTCCAGAGATGGTACGAGAAGCTGTCAATAATTCCAAGAAAGACTCCGACGTAACTTCCATTTGGAAGGATACTGCAAGGCTCTTCAGCCTGACCCCAGCCAGCAAAGTCACCTGTCTTGGCAAATATGTACAGTTCAGTTAAGGATGATGCAACAGCACGTTCAATATATTTATATTTCTTGTCATTTGACTCAGCTTTCATAAGAATAAAATACTGGAAATATACTCAAGACCTCCACCAGAAATAGCAGACATTATGACAGGAATATTTCAGGGCTGAATCTTGAGTTGTAAAGACATAGGGCAGAAATAGGCAGTAGCTACCAGTCAACAGAGAGATAACAAGGTTTGGTTAAGGTTTGGTTGTCCTATCTTCAAATCTTGGAAAAATTCCTCAAGAGGCTACCAGCTCGGCATCTGAAAAGGAGTTGAAACAGAAGACAATGATGGAATAGTAGCAACCAGTGATCAGACTTGATTCTTATTTATTTTTTTTCTCTTTTATTTTTATTTT
>Ga0157363_1002317_pt1 | contig 16711 bp, 17 predicted proteins | sample AttsexASBM1_FD_111477 | JGI IMG/M metagenome (GOLD analysis project Ga0157363, IMG submission 111477) | Fungus gardens microbial communities from leaf cutter ant in Ribeirão Preto, State of São Paulo, Brazil - Atta sexdens ASBM1 | ecosystem: Host-associated > Fungi > Mycelium > Unclassified ... | reverse complement strand
TTGATAGTGAATAAAAGGTTGGCAGTAAAATTACAAAAACCGCTTCATACGTCAAGCTTAATCGTGTCAATAACTGTGGGAAATCAATTATCAGGTTTTTACAAAAAAAGGCTTTGAAGGAGAGTTTGAGCGTTATGATCGAAAAAAAAGACTAATTTGTTATGGGTTTGTTATAATGAAAGCTTGAACTGTTTAGTAGGATCAATTATGAGCAACGAGTCACCCTCTTTAACCTCTCTCAACGAAATGCAGCGCTATGTCACGCAGGAGAGAGGAACAGAACCTCCGTTTAGTGGGGCACTACTACACAATCAGAAAGAAGGTTATTACCATTGTATCGTTTGCCAGGCTCCATTGTTTTACTCTGATACAAAATACGATTCTGGCTGTGGATGGCCAAGTTTTTATCAACCTGTTTCGGATGATGCTATACGCTATTTAGACGATGACAGCCATAATATGCATCGTATCGAAATTCGTTGTGGGCAGTGTGATGCGCATTTAGGGCATGTTTTTCCCGATGGTCCCCAACCGAGTGGTGAACGGTATTGTGTGAATTCGGCATCTTTAAACTTTACCGACACTGACGGTAGTCAAACGAAAGGATAGGGAGAAAATGAGTACCGATTTACAGCGTGTATTAGCCGAGATGACCCCAGAAGTTTACCAACGTCTGGTAACGGCCACTGAGACAGGTAAATGGCCGGATGGTGTGGCATTGACATCCCAACAAAAAGAACACACTTTGCAGCTTGTTCTGTTGTGGCAGGCTCGCCATAACGATAACCCCCAGCATATGTCAGTGGCCAAAGGGGGAGAGATGGTGATGAAAAGTAAGCGACAACTCAAAGAAGAGTTTGGAATAGTCGATGATGTAACCCGTATCAAACTCGATTGAAAGAAAGGGTGCGCCAAAGCACCCTTACTTTTTAATCGCTGAGTTCACCGCGTAGGTTGCGTCGCATTAGCATGCGAATATCTTCTGCAGAGAGTTGCTGAGAGAGTAAATAATGCAACTTAGTTAGTGCAGCTTCCACCGTTAAGTCGCTACCGCTAACGACGCCAGCTTGCTCTAAAGCATTTCCGGTCGCATATCCCCCCATATTTACCTTACCAGACATACACTGAGTAAGATTAACCACCACTATGCCACGTTCATAAGCTTCTGCTAATACCGCAATAAACGCGGCAGATTGTGGGGCATTTCCGACACCGTACGAGCGGAGAATTAATGCTTTGACCGGTTGACGTAGGAAGTTACTCACAACATCGGGAGAAATTCCTGGATAGATGGTGACTACGCCAATCGGTTGAGGGGTAATTGGATGGACGATAAGTTCACCTTGCTGAGCCGGTACTGGTGTTGTATTCAATTTTTTTATGTGAATACCTGCCTCTAATAATGGCGAGAGGTTTGGGGATGCAAAAGCATTGAAACCATCGGCATGGGCTTTGGTGGTACGGTTACCGCGAAATAAGGTGTTGTTGAAAAATAATCCAACCTCGTTAATCGGATAATTGGCTGCGACATACAACGCATTGAGCAAGTTTTGCTGACCATCTGAACGCAGTTCTGCGAGGGGAATTTGTGACCCTGTCACAATAACCGGTTTTCCAAGATTTTCCAGCATGAAAGAGAGTGCCGATGCGGTAAACGCCATGGTGTCCGTGCCATGAAGAATCACGAAGCCATCGTATTCGTCGTAATGAGTGCGAATATCCTCAGCAATGACTTGCCAATCCGCCGGGGTCATATCGGAAGAGTCCATTAACGGCGTATATTCGTGAATGGTGAAGCTAGGCATTTCTTGACGATGGAATTCTGGCATTAACTCTAACTGCTGCTGTAAATGCCCTGAGACTGGGATATAACCGTGAGCGGAACGCTGCATGCCAATGGTTCCGCCAGTGTAGGCGACATAAATATTTTTTTTCTGCATAACGAATTCCGAATAGCGGGACAAAGTAAAAAATTATGCTGGAGTATAGAAACTTCAGGGGAAGAAATATAGCCCGACGAATGTCGGGCTATGAGTGCTAATTGATGACTCCGCAGTTGACGCACCAAGCGTAACGATTTTGTGGGTCGCCTTGCTGGTTAAAAAGTCCAGGCTGTTGTTGAGCTTTACTCATCACTTCTGACAAAGGAGTCGGTAACCAAGCCTTCACCTGATCGGGAAGTCGGGCCGAAACGGAGGCTTGCATCTGTGAGAATAACGTATCCATCCAAGAGGGATCTTGTTGTACCCACTTAAGGGAGGCTTTTTGCAGGTGCGCTAAGGATTGTGCTTTGCTCACCGCATCATCAAAGTCACCTAAAGCATCGACAAGCCCGTTTTGTTTCGCATCTTCACCCGTCCAAACGTGCCCTTGTCCGATTTCATTGATCTGTTCTGGCGTTTTGTGGCGAGACTGAGCAACCAAGTTGATAAAATGACGGTAGCCGTTTTCAATGGTGAGTTGCATCATTTGGGTCACTTGATCCGGTAATGCCTTAGTCATTGAAATATCGGCAAGTGGTGAGGTCGATACGCCATCAGTATGGACGCCAACTGAGCCCAAGGTATTCTCTACGGTATTGATGACACCAAAGATACCGATTGAGCCGGTCAGTGTAGTCGGGCTAGCGATAATGTAGTCAGCAGGGGTTGAGATCCAATATCCCCCTGAAGCGGCTAGACCGCCCATTGAGACAACAATAGGCTTACCCGCTGTTTTCGCCGCAACCAACTCTTCGCGGATTTGCTCGGACGCGGTAACACTTCCACCAGGACTATTTACACGCAGGATAATGGCTTTGATTGCAGGGTCTAGGCGAGCTTCTCTGATTTGTTGTGCGGTGGTTTCGCCTCCAACATTGCCATCACTGGCTGGCCCATCCATAATTGCGCCATTTGCGACAATTACCGCAATATTAGGTTTATCGCTGTTTGTTTTGGCGGGGGGAGTATAGTCATAGATACTGACTTGTTTAAAAGATTTTTGCTGATTATCCCAGCCGAAGGTCTTACTCAATTCTTGCTCTACGTCAGCGTGGCTTTTCAAACCATCAACCAAATGTGTTGCTAATGCGTACTGGGCCGTATCGCCACCATTCGCTTTCAGAGCAGCAAGGATAGCTTCAGCACCCGGGAAAACTTGCTGTGGTGTTAAATGACGATTTGCCGATACAGTCTGCAGATAGCTTTGCCATAATTGAGTAATCCAACGTGTATCCGCGTCGCGCGCAGCAGGGGACATATCGTCACGCAGGAAGGGTTCAACGGCAGATTTGTAAGTTCCGACACGAAACACGTGTGAGGAGACTTTGAGCTTATCTAATAGCGCTTTAAAATAGAGATTATTGGTTGCCATACCATGAAGATCTACAGCCCCCTGCGGAGAAAGATAGATATGATTAGCATAACTGGCGAGATAGTACTGGCCTTGGGTAAAATTATCCCCATAAGCATAGATGGGCTTACCCGATGCACTAAATTCCTTCAAGGCTTTACCGAGATAATTCAATGCTGGCTGATCGCCACCTGCGAAATTGTGTAGGTCGAGCACTATCCCAGTAATAGACTTATCATTTTTAGCTTCACGAATAGTATCCACTAATTCGAAGAGTGCATTTTCCTGACGAAGTTTACTATTCGTTCCCAGAAGCTCTTGCCCTAAAAGTTTAGAGATTTTTTTGTCTTGTGACGGCTGTTCCACGATCACGCCATCAAGGTTTACTACCAGCGCTTGCGTAGTATTAACTGTACGGGCGGGTGTTGATTCGTGAGAAAACAGTCCCCAAAGTGCTATCCCGCATAAAATTAGCACGAGTAAGAAAAGATTTAGAATACACTCTCTTATGAAATTGATAACACGCCATAGGCTACTCAAAACCCTGACTATAATTCGCCACGCAGTGCGCATAAATTCTCCATTTATTAATAAAATCTAATACTTAGACGGTCCTAAGAAAAACTTGTCATCTATCCTAATTAGACCAGGGTGAAAAGTCAGCAGTTAATCATCAAATACTGTTACAAAGCCTATTGATATGTCAGACTTCAACAAACCACCACCGTTAAGGGGAATAGCATGGATTCATTAGCGTTACTCTTACAGCGCCGTTCGGTCTCTCGATTAACCGCTCCAGCCCCAGAGGGTGAAGTGCTCGAGGCAATATTACAAGCTGGGGCCCGTGCACCGGATCATGGCGGACTCAAACCTTGGCATTTTTCACTGATACAGGGTGAGGGTTTACAACGTTTCAGTCAGTTACTGCGTCAGCTCTCCATTGATGATCAGCTTGACGATAAAGCCATCGAGAAAGCCACTCAAGCACCTTTTCGAGCGCCTCTCATTATTACGGTTGTCGCTCGCTGCCAAGAAAATCATAAAGTACCGGTATGGGAGCAAGTGGTGAGTGCAGGCTGCAGCGTGATGGCGATGCAAATGGCTGCCCAAGCTCAAGGATTTAACGGTATTTGGCGATCTGGTGCATGGACTGATCACCCTAAGGTTCGTGAGGCTTTCCATTGCCAGCCTCAAGATAAGATAGTCGGTTTTCTCTACCTGGGTACGCCGCAGTTCACCGCGGTATCCCCTGTCCAACCTATTGATCTCGAACCCTATGTCAGTGAATTCTGACAGTAAATTTTTATAAAATCGGTAATAGTAGCCTGTTGATTGTCTGCTAAACGGTCACTCTTTTTTTACCAAGATTAAGGAATGTCTTTTTCTATGCGAGTGTTTATTGCGGAAAAGCCCAGCCTTGCCCGCGCCATTGCCGATGTGCTCCCTAAACCTCACCGCCGTGGAGAGGGTTTCATACAGTGTGGACCGAAAGATGTGGTTACATGGTGTGTTGGGCATCTTCTAGAACAGGCACAACCCGATCTTTACGATCCGCGATATGCACGTTGGGCGCTCGCGGATTTACCCATTGTTCCTGAAAAATGGCAGTTAACACCGCGTAATGATGTTAAGAAGCAGCTCACCGCTATCGGAAAACTTCTAGCAGATGCCACTGAGGTTGTGCATGCTGGAGATCCAGATCGAGAAGGGCAGTTATTAGTTGATGAGGTTATTGATTATCTAGGGCTACCGACAGAAAAACGTCAGCGTGTGAAGCGCTGTCTCATTAATGACCTGAATCCGCAGGCGGTAGAACGGGCGATAACGCAGCTTAGAAATAATAGTGAATTTGCCCCGTTATGTATTTCTGCACTAGCAAGAGCGCGAGCGGATTGGCTTTATGGGATCAATATGACCCGCGCTTACACCTTGTTTGGACGCCAAGCAGGCTTCGATGGGGTCTTATCGGTCGGCAGAGTTCAAACCCCCGTGCTTGGGCTGGTGGTGCGTCGTGATGAAGAGATAGCGAATTTTATCGCCAAAGATTTTTTCGAAGTGAAAGCGTTTGTTTTGGCTGATAACCAATCTTTTACGGCGACTTGGGTACCGAGTGAAGCTTGTGAAGGCTGGCAGGATGAAGAAGGTCGTTTACTGAATCAAAGTCTCGCCGAACATGTGGTCGCGCGGATAACGCAACAACCGGCTAAGGTTACGCACTACCAAAATAAAACGGAGAGTGAGATTGCTCCATTACCATTCTCGTTGTCGAGTCTGCAAATTGAAGCAGCAAAGCGGTTTAACCTAGGTGCACAGCAAGTTTTAGATATCTGTCAGAAGCTCTATGAGACGCATAAGTTAATCACTTATCCTCGTTCAGATTGCCGTTATCTCCCCGAAGAGCACTTCGTTGGACGTCAATCTGTCATCGATGCACTACAAACCCATCTTTCCGAATATCAGTCGTTACCTGATGAGATTGATCTCAGTTTACGCAATCGCTGCTGGGATGATAAAAAAGTTGATGCACACCACGCCATAATCCCTACAGCTAAACGTAATACCGTTAAGCTTACTGATCATGAAAAGAATATTTATGGATTGATTGCCCGCCAATACCTGATGCAATTCGCACAGGATGCGCAATACCGTAAATGTGTCATTGAGCTTGAGATAGCAGGGGGAAAATTTGTGGCTAAGGCGCGTTTTCTTTCCAGTGCGGGCTGGCGTGTGCTACTCGGAGCGAAAGAACGTGATGAAGAAAACGACGGGGCAGTCTTACCGGTGGTCGCGAAAGGGGACATTTTACAGTGTGAAGGGGGGGAGGTTGTTGCGAAAAAGACCCAGCCACCAAGACATTTCACCGATGCGACTTTATTGTCTGCGATGACAGGCATTGCACGTTTCGTGCAGGACAAGGCGTTAAAAAAAGTGCTCAGAGAAACCGATGGTTTGGGAACCGAAGCAACGCGAGCGGGGATAATTGAGTTATTGTTTAAACGCGGTTTCTTAGAAAAAAAAGGGCGTTATATTCATTCTACCATTGTGGGCCGAGGTCTTATTCATGCATTACCTCAACCTTCAGCCGCACCGGATATGACCGCTCATTGGGAATCGACGTTAACTCGTATTAGCGAGAAACAATATCGTTACCAAGACTTCATGCAGCCTCTGGTTGACACATTACATCAGTTAATTAGTCACGCTCGACAAACGCCACCAACACGAGTGTTAAGGGAATTAGCAAAACACTCACCAGCAAAACCCGCTTATAAGAAGCGGGTGGCGAAAAAGGCTTAGAGATCGAACTCTGACCATACTGGGGCATGGTCAGAAGGTTTTTCCATGGAACGAAGGGGATAATCAATGCCACTCGCGAGTAGACGTGCATCTAACGGCGCACTGGCAAGTAACAAATCAATGCGTAAACCGCGATTATCATCGAAGCCTTTTGAACGGTAATCAAACCAAGAAAATTGGTCATTAACCTCAGGATTGATTCGTCGCCATGTATCCGTTAACCCCCAGCCCAAAAGAGTGTCCATCCACTCGCGTTCCTCGGGCAAGAATGAGCATTTACCCGTTTTCAACCAACGCTTACGGTTAACTTCGCCAATACCAATGTCGTTATCGGTCACACTAATATTGACATCACCCATAACTAATACAAGTTGTTCAGGTTTGAGTTGCGTGCGTAAATGCTGTGTTAGGTCAGCATAAAACTTTTGTTTAGCCGGAAATTTAGTGGGATGGTCGCGGCTTTCGCCTTGTGGAAAATAGCCATTTATTACCGTAACACTTTCGCCGGATGGGGTAGGGATCTCAGCCATAATGATACGACGCTGTGCATCATCGTCGTCTGTAATAAAGCCCTTTTGTACGGAGATAGGCTTAACTTTCGTCATCAATGCCACACCGTAGTGGCCTTTTTGTCCATGATAGAAAACGTGATAGCCCAAGGCCTCAACGTCTGCGAGTGGAAACATATCATCGTGAACTTTAGTTTCTTGAAGCCCAATTACATCAGGTTGGTGCTGGTCGACCAAAGCGGCGAGTTGGTGTGGGCGGGCGCGAAGGCCATTAATATTAAAAGAGACAAATTTCACGTCGACATCCTAATTGATTCAGTTTTCGTTATGGTAACGAGAATCGAGTGGAATGTCATGGAAGAGATAGGTGAAAAAGAGAAGTGGTGGTGGGAGAAGGATTCGAACCTTCGAAGTCTGTGACGGCAGATTTACAGTCTGCTCCCTTTGGCCGCTCGGGAACCCCACCTAATACTAAGCCACATCCGTTGCTGGATGTGGCGGCATAATAGCAAAATCGCTTAACGAGTAAAGCGGAAATCATCGATATTGAATCAAGTGCTGTGTTTCTGTGCGAAAGCCGACTCAATAGTAATCAAATGATTTGCTCTACAATATTATTGTACGATTTCCATACACGAATACGCGCTGTGCCAAGACTTTATCGACAGCGCGGCTTAGCACATTCTTCTCAACATCGCGTCCAGCACGGATCATCTCTTCCGCGGTATAGCTGTGGTCGATGTTGATCACATCCTGCATAATGATTGGACCTTCATCCAAGTTATCATTAACGTAATGCGCAGTGGCACCAATGAGTTTTACGCCACGTTCATAAGCCTGGTGATAGGGCCGAGCGCCGATGAATGCAGGTAGAAAGGAGTGGTGAATATTAATAATTTGGTTAGGGAAACGTTTAACGAATTCAGGCGTTAATACACGCATATATTTCGCCAGTACCACATAGTCAGGCTGATATTGGTCGATGCAGTCTGCCATTTGAGTATCGTGTGCTTCACGTGTCAGATTGTCATGACTAATGTGGATAAAAGGAATATCGAAACGCTCAACTAATGATTTCAAGGTGTCATGATTACCTATCACTGCCGCAATTTCCACATCTAAACCGCCAAATGCGCTTTTCATTAACAGGTCACCTAAACAATGTGCTTCACGAGTGACCATAATGACAATGCGACGACGTCCCGCAGCATGCAGTTCACGAAGTGAGCCGCTTGGTAGCGCCCCATCAAGATCGGCTAACAGTGTTGAGTCATTAAAAATTCCTTCTAACTCAGTACGCATGAAAAAACGACCAGTGCGGTGGTCGACGAATTCATTATTTTGAACGATATTTAGTTCATGCTTGTAACAGATGTTAGTGATTTTAGCGATTAATCCCTTAGCATCGGGACAGATGGTACGGAGAATTTTACGTTCGATGTTTTTCGCTGACATTAAAGCTGATCCTGTGTTGCATAGTATAACTGTGTGCTAAAAAAGCTTAGTGCGCACAGCATTTTTTAAATTTTTTTAGTGAACCGCAAGGACAAGTCTCATTACGGCCCGGCATTTTATGAACCCCGTCAATATAATACCAGCGATCATTTTCTTGAACAAAACGTGAAGTCTCGTAAATCCAGCCAGGCTGCTGATCACTTGTATAGCGGGCGAAGAAGGTAACGAAAGCTTCATCGACTACCGACCCAGCATGAGTCTCAATAACCGTTAGGCCTTGCCACTGCGTCCCCACACTTTCTTGTTCAAGTAGTTGTGCTAACGTTGGATGACGACTAGAACTATGCCACGTCTCCGTTATATACGAATAAGCGTTGATGGCATAAGCAGTGTAACGTGAGCGCATCAATTGCTCAGCCGTTAACGCGTGAGCATCGCCCCTGATTAATGGATGACAACAATGTTCTAACGGGTCTAGGCTTCCACATGGACACAGGTCAATTTGCACAATATTTCTCTTTGAAGGGGAATGATATCTAAAACTCTTAATTGTTTAATATTGAACAACGAGTCAAGAAACTTCAGCTATACTCACTTTAATATCCAAAGCTGGGCGGAGCTTCTCGTAGAAAAGTTTACTCAGCCAGTAGTATAAATGAAAGTGCAGGTAGATGAGTGTGGAAAATTTCTTAACCAATAAAATTGTGTTAATCATTGATAATGATCCCGTCTGTGACGCGGTACTGGCTGAATTTTTGAGTTATGCTGGAGCGCAAGTGATACAAACTGACAGCGGTGAAGAAGGATTGGACCTTGTTGAGCAACATGATGTTACTCTCATTGTCTGCGGTCTTAATCTGCTGGACATTCCAGCGGTTCCGCTCATCAAACAATTACATGCCGCGACGGCGCAGATTCCAATTATCGCGTTGACTGATACTCAAGATGTTAATCTTATTGCTGCCGTGATGCGGGCGGGTGTTTATGATGTCATTTTGAAGCCACTAACGGATGTTGTAGCTTTAAAAACCTTGTTGGTTGAAGCTGTCTATCCTGATATGTTTAGCTCTCAGATAGATGAAAACGATAAGTTACAGCAAGAATGGAACCATCTGGTTTCTTTTCCTGAAGAATCTCTCGCCTTACTCAGAAATCTGCAACCTCCTGCCCATTTGACTGTTGCTGGATGCCATGTCGGTTATCGTCAACTCAATACTAGTGAGAACAATGGATTAATCATCGATATTGCAGAGTTATCAGACCATGAATTTGGCTTCTATATATTTGATGCAGAGTGGGTAGGAGAGTATGGTGCGGTTACCGCACTGCTATTTAGAGCATTCTTTAATGATTTATTAAAAAAGCACATCTCTTCCCAAAATGATTATCTTCCCGCATTAACTTCAGTGCTGCATGACTTACAACTCTTATTAAAAAAGTCAGGGCTGCATGGTGAATATCCCTTAGTAATTGGGTATTTTAATCGCTCCCGTGGTCATCTGTTAATCGTTAACAGCGGATTATCTTGTATCGTTCATCATGACCAACGGCACACCACTTTGATAAAAGATTTAGCCTTAGGGCGTTATTACCACGATTCTGTCCAAGAACAACGATTGATATTACAGAGTGCTGAATGTGAAGTATGGAATGGACCACGGAAGTTATGGTTACGTTTTTCGTAATTAACTTGATGAACTCTTTTTATACTTAAACTATTTTTATTTTTTCTAGATAATTCTTACTAACAGTTATGATATTATTTAGTCTCTTTAAAGGATGTTTTGGCTATTCGCCAAACTAACGAGGTTTGTTTGATGTCTGCTTCCGTTTCTAAAATTAGAAAAGCTGTAATTCCCGTTGCAGGATTAGGTACTAGAATGTTACCTGCGACAAAAGCTATCCCAAAAGAGATGTTACCGCTGGTTGATAAGCCTTTAATTCAATACGTGGTGAATGAATGTATCGCTGCGGGCATCAATGAAATAGTGTTAGTGACACACTCTTCTAAAAACTCGATTGAAAACCATTTCGACACTAGCTTTGAATTAGAAGCAATGTTGGAAAAACGTGTCAAGCGTCAGCTCCTAGATGAGATTCAAGGGATTTGTCCTCCCCACGTGACTATCATGCAAGTCCGTCAAGGCGAGGCAAAAGGGTTAGGTCATGCTGTAATGTGTGCACACCCAGTCGTGGGTAATGAGCCTTTTGCGGTAATCTTACCTGATGTCATCATTGATGAATACGAATCTAATCCGAAGAAAGATAACCTGGCAGAAATGTTATCACGCTTCGAATCCACCGGTCGTAGCCAGATCATGGTTGAACCGGTTGATGACGTGACCGCTTACGGTGTTGTAGACTGCCAAGGTGCGACATTACAACCTGGTGACAGTGCACCAATGGTAGGCGTAGTAGAAAAACCTAAGGCTTCAGAGTCTCCGTCAAACTTAGCGGTAGTAGGTCGTTACGTACTCTCTGCAGACATTTGGCCATTATTGGCGAAAACCCCTGCGGGCGCAGGTGGAGAAATCCAACTTACTGACTCTATTGCAATGATGATGGAGAAAGAGACAGTCGAGGCTTATCATTTAAAAGGTGTGAGTCATGACTGTGGTAATAAGCTAGGTTACATGCAAGCTTTCGTCGAATACGGTGTTCGTCACCCAGTGTTGGGTGAAGAATTTAAAGCTTGGTTATCAGAGAACGTTAAATAGTTTTTTGAATGCATAGCTTATAAAAAACCGCCATGAGTTGGCGGTTTTTTTTAACTTTTTATTAAGAATTTTTCTAGAGAATCGCCATTATCGAGGGCTTTCTGGATAATTGAAGGGGTACGCCCTTGACCCGTCCAAGTTTGATGGATTCCGGATGAATCAGTGTATTCATATTTTGCCGGGCGTTTTTCACGCGTTTTCTTAACGGCTTCTACACTTTTATCTTGTTGCATTAATTCACTGATATCAATACCCTCGGACAGCATCATCTCGCGGATTTTATCGACTCTTTTAGCATGCTCGACGGCTTTAGCGCCTTCATTTGCTTGCTCTTCACGACGTTCTTCGACGATAGCCGTAAATTTATCAACTATGTCGTAGAGAGTTTCTAAAGAGAAATTACGGGCTTCAGCACGTAACAAACGATAGTTGTTTAAAGAGAGAAGTTGCCCACTCATTAGTGATCCTCGTCGGAAAATTCCATTAGTAATTTTTATGATATTACCTAGGGTTATCTTATTGCAACTTGTTCCCGCAGCGAAAGCATTTATTATCCGCCGTGATTTTATCCCCTGATGCAAAAGGGGCTATGGTATGATCAGGCTTTAAATTTGCGATGAGAATCCATCCGTGGCACAGCTCTATTTTTACTATTCTGCGATGAATGCTGGAAAATCTACGTCTCTCTTGCAGTCCTCTTACAATTATCAGGAAAGGGGAATGCGTACTTTAATTTTTACTGCAGAGATTGATGATCGATATGGTAAGGGACGTGTTGCGTCGAGAATCGGCTTATCCAGTAATGCCGCACTCTATAGTCAAGGCACCGATCTCTTTCATGAGATTAAACAGGCTAATGATACTCAAGAGCTTCATTGTATCTTGATTGATGAGTCGCAGTTTCTAACTCGTGAGCAAGTGAAACAATTAACCTATGTTACTGACCATTTGAACATACCTGTATTGTGTTACGGCTTAAGAACCGATTTCCGCGGTGAATTGTTTCAAGGGAGTTTATATTTACTTGCCTGGGCTGACAAACTCGTAGAGTTGAAAACAGTGTGTCATTGTGGCCGTAAGGCGAACATGGTGCTGCGCTTGAATGCGGAGGGTCGTCCCTTCCATGATGGTGCTCAAGTGGTTATTGGTGGTAATGATCAATATATCTCAGTATGCCGTAAGCATTATTGGCAAGCGATTGAGCAGGGAGGCGAACAAGCTATTTACGGTAAGATTTCCCAAGATTAATCGATAATTTTTATCATGGAGGCTAGTGCAGATAAAAAAATCTGCACTTTATTAGTGCCATAGCGCTAATTAATCGATGGTATGCATTATTTAAGTGCAAGGCGCCGAAATGGTGCACTTATTTGGTGCTGATATTTATTTTATTAATAATACTTTAGTATTTATTCACGACTCTGATACATTCCTTTCTAATAGTTTAAACACTTTAATCAAATTTAAATATCGGTTAGAGAAATATCTTAACGCTTAAGAGATAGTGGTGTTTTTGGCATAAATATTGCTTATAGTTATTTATAGGGACAAATCCCGATCAACCAGTAGATGCTTTTATAGGTGCATGTATTAATAGTGAACAATGTGATGATTATCAGTGAAGTCCATCACATAGAGTTCACGACAGACTATTAACTTGGCCGCTTAACGCGTAAAAAAATTGTCAATTGTCTGTAAAGTTGATGAAAGAGTAAGTAGTTGGACAGACAGGAATCGGGCCGGGGAAAACCCCTATAACTATAATGAGAATGTGTGGAGTCGTAATATGAAATTGACTAAGAACGTGATGGCTACTGCTGTGATGATGGCGCTCACTACGGGGCAAGCGGCAATCGCTGCCCAAGTTCCAGCAGGGGTACAGCTTGCCGAAAATCAAACCCTAGTTAAGGGTAATGGTGGGGAAGTTCAATCACTGGATCCGCATAAAATTGAGGGTGTACCTGAAAGTAATGTCAGCCACGATCTGTTTGAAGGATTAGCAATTTCTAATAACCAAGGACAAGTGGTTCCAGGTGTAGCAGAGAGTTGGGAGCAAAAGGACAACAAAGTATGGACTTTCCACTTGCGTAAAGAGGCTAAGTGGTCGAACGGTAAACCGGTGACTGCGCAAGACTTTGTTTATAGCTGGCAGCGTTTAGCCGATCCGAAAACGGCTTCTCCTTATGCAAGTTTCTTGCAGTATGGTCATGTCGAGAATATCGATGCGATTATTGCCGGTAAACTTCCGCCAGAGAAATTGGGTGTGAAAGCTTTAGACGATCACACTTTACAAGTTACGCTCTCAGAAGCTATTCCCTATTTCTATAAATTAACCATCTATGCTGCGATGTCACCAGTTTATGCCCCAGCGATTAAAGCCTATGGCGACCAATGGACCTCTCCTGCACATTGGGTCAGTAACGGTGCCTATACATTAGCTAGCCACACCGTTAATGAAAGTATTGTGGTCGTTCGGAATAAAAACTATTGGGATAACGCACATACTGTTATCAACAAAGTGACCTTCTTACCGATCTCTTCAGAAGTGACGGATGTAAACCGTTATTTCTCGGACAACGGTAGTGACGTAACCTACAATAACTTACCGATTGAGCTATTTAAAAAATTACAGAAAAATAACCCTAAAGAGCTGCACGTCGATCCTTTCCTCTGCACTTATTATTACGAAATCAATAATAAGAAAGCGCCGTTCAATGACGTTAAAGTCAGAACAGCCCTTAAGTTAGGGTTAGACCGCGATATTATTGTGAATAAAGTTTTGGCCCAGGGGCAAACCCCTGCCTACAGCTTCACTAATCCGGCAACCGATGGTGTTCAAATCGATAAGCCAGAGTGGTTTTCTTGGAGCCAAGAGAAACGGAATGAAGAAGCCAAAAAGCTTTTACAAGAAGCAGGGTATGGTCCTAATCATCCTCTTCAGTTCTCACTATTATATAATACTTCGGATCTCCACAAAAAACTCGCTATCGCAGCGGCGGCGATTTGGAAGAAAAATATTGGTGTTAACGTGACACTGGTGAACCAGGAGTGGAAAACTTATATTGATTCTCGTCACCAAGGTAGCTTCGATGTGGCGCGTGCAGGGTGGTGTGCGGATTATAATGAACCGAGTTCGTTCCTCAATTATATGTTATCTAACAGTTCGAATAACACCTCGTTCTTCAAAGATAAGAATTTTGATAACGAGATGGCGAAGAGTGTGAAAGCAACCGATGAGGCCAGCCGAAGTGAGGCTTATCGCCAGGCTGAGAAAATATTGGACCAACAATCAGCGGATATTCCCGTATTCTATTACGCCAACACGCGTTTAGTTAAACCTTACGTCGGGGGCTACACTGGTAAAGATCCTCTCGATAATGTCTATGATAAAGACCTCTATATTATTAAGCACTAATTTTACAGGCAATCCCGGTGTGAAAGCACCGGGTTAACTCGTTTACTTAAGCCTGATAGGTGAAGCAATGTTAACTTTTATTTTCCGTCGGTTTGTCGAAGCCATTCCGACCCTATTTATACTTATTACAATCTCTTTCTTTATGATGCGTTTGGCACCCGGGAGTCCTTTTACCAGCGAGCGCAGTTTATCTCCGGAAGTGATGGCCAATATTGAAGCTAAATATCATCTCAATGAGCCAATCGGTCAACAATATTTTAACTATCTTGTTCAACTCGCGCACGGCGACTTCGGCCCTTCATTTAAATATAAAGACTATTCCGTAAACTATCTCGTCGGCCAAGCCTTCCCTGTCTCAGCCAAACTGGGACTAATAGCCTTCATTTTTGCGTTAGTGGTTGGGGTCAGTGCCGGGATTTTCGCCGCATTAAAGCAAAATAGTTGGCTAGATTATACCGTAATGGGAATTGCCATGACGGGGGTCGTGATACCAAGTTTCGTGGTCGCGCCCTTATTAGTGATGCTGTTTGCTATATCGTTAAAATGGCTACCTGGCGGAGGCTGGAACGGTGGTCAATGGCAGTATGTATTGTTACCTATGCTGGCACTTTCACTGGCCTATATTGCCAGTATTGCCCGGATCATGCGCGGCTCGATGATCGAGGTAATGCACTCTAATTATATTCGTACCGCTAGGGCCAAAGGCCTCCCCATATCCAGAATCGTACTACGACATGCCTTACGCCCGGCATTATTACCCGTTATCTCCTATATGGGTCCGGCTTTTGTCGGCATCATTACCGGATCGATGGTGATTGAGTCAATCTTCGGTCTGCCGGGAATTGGACAGCTGTTTGTTAATGGGGCATTAAATCGTGACTACTCCTTGGTTATGAGCCTGACGATTTTAGTCGGGGTATTAACCATAGCCTTTAATGCGATTGTTGACGTGCTCTATGCCGTTATCGATCCGAAAATTCGTTACTAAGCTGGAGACCCGCATGTTAGCAAGTAAAAAAAATAGTCAGGCGGTCGAAGCTTTCACCGAGCAACTCGATATTGAAGGGCGTAGTTTATGGCAAGATGCCCGTAGACGTTTCATTCATAACCGTGCAGCACTCTTCAGCTTAATTGTCTTACTGTTAATTGTTCTATTCGTCATTTTTGCACCAGTGTTGTCATCGTTCGCCTATGACGATACAGATTGGTCAATGATGTCAGCTGCACCCGATTTAGTCTCTAAGCACTACTTCGGTACCGATTCTTCAGGTCGTGATTTACTGGTCCGTGTAGCGATTGGTGGCAGGATTTCATTAATGGTAGGTGTTGCCTCGGCAATCATCGCGGTAATCGTTGGTACTTTTTACGGTTCCTTAGCGGGGTATCTGGGGGGGAAAGTCGATGCGATCATGATGCGCATATTGGAAATTCTAAACTCCTTTCCCTTTATGTTCTTTGTGATTTTGTTAGTGACTTTTTTTGGCCGAAATATTCTTCTTATCTTTGTGGCAATAGGAATGGTCTCCTGGCTTGATATGGCGCGGATAGTACGCGGCCAAACGTTAGGGCTAAAGCGCAAAGAGTTCATTGAAGCGGCACAAGTCGGTGGCGTTTCCACCTTCAAAATTGTTAGCCGTCATATTGTGCCAAATGTGTTGGGTGTTGTTGTGGTTTATGCCTCGTTATTAGTCCCCAGTATGATTTTATTTGAATCTTTTCTTAGCTTTTTAGGTCTTGGCACTCAAGAACCGCTGAGTAGCTGGGGGGCTTTACTCAGTGACGGGGCTAACTCAATGGAAGTTTCTCCTTGGTTACTACTGTTCCCGGCGGGATTCCTGGTTATCACACTGTTTTGTTTTAATTTTATCGGCGATGGCTTACGCGATGCGCTCGATCCTAAAGACCGCTAGGAGGGACGATGACTTCATTAACACAGCACCCATTACTGCTTGATGTCAAAGATTTACGCGTCACTTTTAGTACGC
>Ga0157363_1002316_pt1 | contig 16711 bp, 9 predicted proteins | sample AttsexASBM1_FD_111477 | JGI IMG/M metagenome (GOLD analysis project Ga0157363, IMG submission 111477) | Fungus gardens microbial communities from leaf cutter ant in Ribeirão Preto, State of São Paulo, Brazil - Atta sexdens ASBM1 | ecosystem: Host-associated > Fungi > Mycelium > Unclassified ... | reverse complement strand
CACAATTGCAAGCACAAAACTCGACCGAATCGCGTCAACTTTTTTTTTTGGTTTTTAGGTTTGGTTTTTGAGTGTCACAACAAAACGCGTAAATATTTGACATTCATGTCACGCTCACATACAAATAAACAACGCCATCTATTGGAAAAAACGCAATGACTTTTTGAATAACTCAATATATTGTCTAACATAAAATATTCATTTTTCGATAACCTTTAATTTCGATGATTTTTATTATTAATATAATGAGAGGAATCAATTGAAAAGAATATATATTATAGTTGTTTTTAATAAGAATAATATCTATGTATTTGTATATTTGCTAAACACATTTTTAAGCATCTTTTCATTGTGTTTACATTAAAATTTACCGGAAAAAAATGTTTTATACATATAATTGTATAAAATTATATAAAAATGTATATAGACATATTTTATAATTATATATAATTATATATATATATATATATTTATATATAATTATGTATAAACTTATATATAAAATTATATATAATTATAATTATATTGGATTGTCCGGAAAGTTCGTGTCGATTTTGAAGGAAAATTGAAACGCAGGTTTAAATTTTAGTATACATTTATTAAATTATATAGGTTAGTCGGCACGAACTTTTCGGACAACCCAATATATAAAATATGTCCATTTATATACAAATATAAAAAATTATATATAATTTTATATGATTTTATATAATTACAATAAAATATAATAATTAAAATATTTTTTCCCGGGACTTTATATAACATTAAGTGATGATTCAATAACATCATAAATTTTAATACAACAGTACTACTTACTTGGCAGTGTTTATTTATAAAGTTTTATCTTAGCGTAATCGTCTATTTTTTATCATGTCTGTCATTCAGTGTTAGAGATATCGATCTTTATGCATGATATATGTGATTATCAGAAAAAAAATGTAAAGAATAAAGATTTAATAATAGTAATAAAAGATTGATATGCTTTTGATTTATATAGGACATATATGATGGAAATACAAAAAGAGCTAGCCAAAAAATATTTTGAAGTCAGCCATTTCGGACGTTCCAAAGATTTTGTCAATCACATTTCAAATAAAAATATTAATTATTAGATTTAGAATTAACATTTAGAACTAATAAAAAATGAAAATTAATATATTTTAATTCAGAATTTGACATTTTTATATATTTTTGGCACAAAAGTATGACATTTTATTAAAAAGAAAAAACAAAATTGATTTAAATCTCAGAAATGTCTTCATTAACAGAAAAAGTATATAATGTTGAAATTATTAAAATTATGCAACTTTTGTTGCATAATTTTATAAAAAATTGTTACATACAACAATTTTTATAAAACATATAATTTATAGTTATCAGGATTGTATATCCTGATTTATACAATTTATACAATTATAAATATAACAGTTCATTGAAAATTAATTTGCTTCATAAATTACCATTTATGATAATTATTCAATGTTATGTTTTGCAAACGTCATCTATAGTGATGTTATTAAATCTTTTTATACCATAAAGAATTGTGGAAATTTACTAAAAGATTTAATTAGAAATAACGAGATAATTAATATAGACATAAAACGTATCTAATTTATGCTCCAGAATCGACTGGAAGAAATGATATCGACATAAACAAGAGTGCAACATCTCTTGACTGTTGCATCAAGCTAAATATTTCCATTTCTACATTACGTCTGCATGCGCGGAAGTTAATATTAATTATTGAACTGGTTTATTGGATTTTTAAAAAATAAAATCAGGGCAATTAATGGATCGACACGCACAAAAAAATGAACAATTTTTTGCTTCATCACATGCTTTAATCACATAGATTAAAAATTTCGAAATTGTGAATTAATAGATGAAATTTCAAAGATAAATCATATATAATTACGAATTATAATTATGCTTAAGAGGATTGTTGAAGAATGTTAAACTTTTTATTCTTCACATAATAATGTAGACAATTTAGTCTATTAAAAAATAATAAAAAAAACATTCAGACTCTTAGAAACTCTCAGTTTAATATATAAACTCTTTATTTCTAATTTGCAAAAATAGATATACAATTGTTGTCACTTCGCCTAATTAACAATTTGTAAAGGCGTTTATTAAAGATATCAAATATTTGCGGCATATAAAATTCTCGAAATTAATAAATGCACGAGTCTATCTACAATGTGTTTGCGGGAAGTTGTTGGGCGTGGAACATGTAAATACCAAATCCAAAAATATATGATACTCTAGAAGTGACGATTTCAGAGCATTATGTATGTCACGCATAGCTCCTTCCTTTGACCTGCACGTGGAATCACATCATACTGTATCTCACTTGAATAAAATTATGCCGAAGCTGCATTTCTATTAATGTTTTCTTTTTTATTTCAATAATGAATTTTTTCCTTATGGAAATATTAATAAGAAATAATATATTATTAAAAAATTGATATATATTAACTTTAGGACTTCGCACATGTGAATTCGAGTGAAAATTTCAAGTTAATATTGTTGAAAACTTCTTATTTAAATCTTTTATCTATTTTAGAATTTAATAAACAGAATTGAATTGTTTGACTGATTTTATAATTTCGATGTTATCTGATATTTGGTATTTTGTTAGAAAATAATTCATTAAAAAATATATGTACATTTCCATCAGAGTTAAAATTATCCGCGGCTAAAAAAAGACTCTCTGAAAGAACTAAGCCAAATGTGATTTACAAAAATGTAGTGTGTAGTCCTACATATAAATTTGCTTGTAAATTGTTTATGTTTATACTATTACAATGGCTAAAAAAATATCTTTTCGATGAATAGAAGATGATACATATTCTTTCAGTTAAGAACACGAAGTAGTCTTTCAACAAATTAATACACTCAAGATGTAACAAATATAAACTCTAATCTGAGTTGCAGGCTAACAAAAGTTTAATCTTTGCACCTATTTCGAGGTGTTTGCTTTCTTTCTCTAAGTCTCAAGTGAACAAATATAATACAGTTCTCGAATAAACATTAACATGAAGACATGCTGATAATGAATTTATATCGAACTTTTACTTCGGATAGAATTTTCGCTTAGAATCAGTCGCCATATCGCGTAATAATTGGCACGGTTTGAAGGAGTCACCGTAGTGACTTTGGAATTCTTCCATTTTCTTAACGAGTCGATGGGCGCCGTATGCATCTACCCAACGGAATGGACCACCTGAGAATGGTGGGAAGCCCAGGCCGAACACAGCTCCCACATCGCCCTCCAACTGAAATATAAACAATTATTAAATAATGCAAAGAGCAAAAAAATATAATCAATGATGAAGTACATTAACTTACGGGATTAGCTAAAATATTTTCTTCCAAGCACAATACAGCTTCGTTGATGAATCGTGAGACCAGCCTCATCTGACGATCCTCATCAGACGTGCTACCCTTAGGTTCGAGTTTATATTTTTTCAGAATGTCCATTGCACCAATATTTACATCTCTGTTTTTGGAGCCATTTTCGTACACAAATATACCTTTACCAGACTTGCGTCCTAAAATTAAAAAAATAAAATACATTTTCCTAAAATCTACCCGAGTAGAAATTTTTGTAAGGCTCTTCCCAAGCCCACATATGGCTTGCCCTATTTCAGATCAGGTGCCTTAATAGGACTGCTATATGTAACGCCTCATATCAAATGACCCTGATTAGGGAGAATAGGGTATGCCCTAGTTGGGAATTTCTCATTTGGACCTGATCAGGAAGTGATAAGATATGCTTTAGTCTTTCTCTACTGATTAGGACCGATCAGATAACGTGATTAGAGCCCGGACGTTCGTACGTGCCGCGGCGTTGGAGCGAGTAGGAATTATATAGAAAGAAGCAGGTAGGAGCATGTTGAAGCATGTGACGCAAACAAACCTATAGTCTTTCGAATAAGTTAAAATTGATTAAAATCTCGAAATTACAGGGATTCTCTTAAAAATTAAAAGTCCAATTTTTACATGCAATTCTACATAACTTAATACATAAAAGGTCTCTCACAAACATGATTCTAGGATTGTTCTATAAATTCTATAAATTCTGTTGTTAAAAAATGGTCACACACACTCTTTGTGTGAAGAATCAAAAATATGCATCATGCTTCTTCTTTTTGTGTAACTTTATTACAATTATATAATTATTAGAGATATTAGGGCTTTCACAGTTAGCTTCAACAAGCATAAAATGCTTCTTTTACATTTCAATTTATTAATTTCGTTTAATAGTAATAAAAAAATATTAAGTGGTATGCATTCAGCAATTCAAAAATTTTCATTTTTATTTACACAAATTTTTAATATCAATGTTTTTATTGATATTAATTAGATCAAAATTTCATTGATGCATACTTGCAATATTAAGGATTTCTTCGCATTAATTCTGCGGTGAACTTTCCGATATTTCTCCACTTTACGTCGTATTAAGTCTTGTTTTCTCTTTTTGCTATTTTCCATGAGAAATGAAAGAATAAACCTAAACCGAAGATGAATGAACCTGAATTGAGAATGAACCTAACCTTATAACCTTATTGATTAATTTTTTGATAAAGAAAATAACAAAATAGAAACACATAAGATGTATATTTTAGTTTGATCTGGCGTAAATCCGACTTTCGTTTCAGAAACTATTAAAACATTCCTTAGTAAGGTTTAAGTCAAACTTTCCTTAGGGCATTGCTGCGTGTTTCCTGCTCAGGCGCAAGTTGGTACCTTAATATTACTTAGTAATATTAAGGTGCATATTACTTAGTAAGGCATAAGTCAAGCATTCTGTAATAAGACATGCCTGCGCGTTTCCTGCTCAGGTGCAAATTGAGCATATCGTGATACGGCATGTTTCTGAATTCTCCCTTATCAGGTCCACATCAGGGATTCTTGAATAGGACATACCGCAATGCTTTCTGTACAGGGTCACATGATATGTCAAGTTGACTGGATCCAATTTTCTACTTGACTAGTTTTAGCATGACTTAATACTTTTATAGATATTTATTTCTTTTGTTATTATCAATTTATGTGAAACATCAGCAAAATAATTAATCTATTGCATTCTCTTTTTTTACAAGGGCAAGTCAATAAATTTTTAGAAAAACATAGTAAAATATATTTTTTTTGATCAATTCATTTTTATTTCCTAACATAATCTCTTTTCAGTTCAATATACTTGATCCAATGATTCTCCAGCTTTTTCAAGCCATCCGAATATGATTTGTCCAACTCTTCAAAATAAGCCTCTGTTTCGGCGATGAGCTGCTCTTTGGTGGTGAATCTCTTTCCTCCGAATCATTTCTTCAGGTTTGGAAACAGGAAATAGTCGCAGGGGACTAAATCTGGCGAATATGTTGGATGAGGAAGCAATTCATAGCGAAATTCGTTGAATTTGGCCATCAGTGTCGGGTGAACCCATGCATTGTCTTGATAGAAGAGCACTTTTTTCTTCGTCAAATAGGGATGTTTTTCTTTAAAATATTGTTGAAATGGTTCAAAAGGCTACGTAGTAATTGTCATTGATCGTTTGCTTCGAAGGTAATCGATATGAATTATACCGCGTGCATCCCAAAAAACTGTGGCCACTTTTCCAGCCGACTTTATGGCCTTTTTCGGAACTGATTTTAGTGAAATCCATTGTTGTGACTGTTTCCTTCGTCTCGGGTGTGAAGTAATGGATCTATGTTTCTTCCACAGTAATAAATTGATGTAGAAATTCATCTGGATTACGTTGAAACATCTCCAAATATTTTTTTGAAATCGTCACACGGTTGCGCTTATGATCTACAGTGAGCAAACGCGGCATCCATCTTGCCGATAGCTTTTTCATATCTAATTGTTCGTGCAAAATTGAAATCACTGTGATATGCCTGTGGCCTCACAAACTCGCGCACTTTCACTCGTCGATCAAAACAATATCGTGAACTTTATCGATGATTTTTGGCTTAGCAGCCTCAATTGGAACGTTCCGAACGAGGTGCATCATATGTGACTGTATGACCACGTTTAAATTCATTCACCCAATTGTATATAGTTGTAAATGCTGGTGAAGATGTGCTATGAACATTATCCAACTCGGTTTTGATTTCTTTCGACATTAAATCTTTCATATGTAGATGTTTAATCACTGAACGAAACTCGTTTTTTTCCATTTTGCAAAAAATACAAAGTTGATCGCTTTAATCATCTATAGAAATGAAACTACGCGATGAATTCCACTCAAAATTTGACAGTAATTAGCTGAGAGATGCTACTTGTCAAAAAGTAATGTGACATGACACTGCGAGTGTCCTCAGACAGATTTTCTAAGAACTTACTGACTTGCTCTCGTGTTATGACAAAAATCTTACCGAGGAAACCAGCTTTGACCATATCGGCGAAAATATTTATGTTGTCTCCTCCTTTAAAGCGATCACCATAAGCCTTTAAGAGATCAACACCGATATGAGAACCTACATCGATGCCAACTTCATCGGACAAAGTGGCTAAGCCGACAGGGAAGCCGAATTTCTTTGTTAATTTGTCTAACTGCACTGGATCTACACCTTCCTATTGAATAGATTGTATCATGTTTATATTAGCGATTTGTATTGGAAAGAAGAACGTCAACATGACTGTGACATTATTAGAATTTTTTAGAATAAGATCAATCGTTCTAATAATTATAATATCAATTCGAAATATTTAGATGCTTAACAGAAATATTGTGTATTTCATAATTTCTATAAAAGATAATTACTCCAATAACTCTTACCTGCATTAGCCTAGTTGCTTCTGTCATCATACAGGAAAGTATTCTTGTGGTATAAAATCCAGGACAATCACCGACTATGATGACAGTCTTACTCTGTTTTAAACCAACATCTACAGCGGTTTTGATTGTTTCTTCCGATGTTCCTTTGTGTGTTATAATTTCTAACAACTGCATTTTGTCGACGGGAGAGAAGTAGTGCATTCCAATCACCTGTAAAAAAATATGTCTTGTAGCTCATCTATGTATATATTTATAAATGCTACTATTATAATAAATTGCTATACAAAATTTAATTAATCACATATATTCTTCTTAATTATAATTTAATTTCAAAAATTAAATATTTTATGTAATAATAATATTTATTAAATGCTATTATAGTTTAAGATTACATATTTATTAACATTATGGATTTTACTTTGTCAGGACGACTGCTACCAGCAGCAATTTTTGTGATAGGAATAGCGGAGGTATTGGTCGCGATGATGCAATGATTCGGCACTACTGCTTCAATTTCTTTCAGGACTCTGTGCTTGATAGCGATGTCCTCGAAAACAGCCTCAATCACTACGTCCGTATCCTTGAAGGAGTTGTAATTTAACGTCGCATCAAGATGGGACAAATATTTGTCCTTTTCGATACTATGTAGAAAATTTACGTTAAAAAAATCAGTTTTTTAATGTGTAGTTTTTTTTTTATAAAAGAGATGCAAACTTAGAGATTCGTTTACGCTTCACAGCGCCATCCAGGCCTTTTTGAATCTGATTTACGCCACGATATAGTCCAGCATCATTGGTATCCTTCATAATGACATTGAAGCCTTTGTCGATACTGACCTGGACGATACCTGCGCCCATTAAACCAGCTCCAATTACAGCAATTTTTCTGCATAAATTAAATAGCAATAGATTAATATCGACTTAATTATTTTAATTATGGTTGAGTTACTAAAAGACATACTTGACTGCACTCTTAGGCGGCCCAAAACGATTTTTCTTGCATGCTGTCTGGCCAAAGAACAAACTGGTAAGACCTTTACATTCCGGAGTAACTGCTAGCTGACCGAATCCCTTAGCCTCAGCATCAAATCCGGCAGAAGGACCCTTATCCAGACCGACCCTCACTACTTTTAGAATTTTAAGCGGAGCTGGATATAAACCATTCGTCATTTTCATCACTTGTGCCTTCGCTTTCTTAAACACCTGATCCTTGACAAAGTTGATGGATAGAATCTGTTGCGTTATCTTGTCTATAAGAGATTTCGGACCGCGTTGAATTTTCAATCTTCCATTTGCGAGATCCTGCGCGGCTTTCACTGCGGTTTCTTCTAGGTATCTCATCGTACTGAAAAATTTGCTTTTTAAATGCGCAATATAATTTAAATAATTTTGATGCACAACATCATTAAAACTTTTTTTTTAGAGAAATAGATATTATGGTGGTAGTTAAGTATATGTTTACTTTTCTTCGGGCGATTGGATTCCCGGTCCAAGGCGATTTACAACGATATCTACTAGGCCAAGTTTCTTCGCTTTGTCCGGTTGAATATTTTTACCGGTGAGTATTGCATCCAAAGCAGTAGGAAGGGAAATTAGTTGAGGTAGGCGCTGAGTACCACCGCCGCCAGGAAGGAGTCCGATCTTTACTTCCGGTAATCCTAATTTAGTTCGCTTGTCATTAACGGCTAGTCTATAATGACACGCTAATGCGACCTGTATAAAATAATTAATGTAATTAATAATTTTATTGTCTCGATTTTCTTTATTTTCCAGTTTTAGCTAACCATCTTTAATTTTAAAATTAATAATCATATTATATATATAACAAATAATATTTATTATTCATAAATTATAATTTTCCGACGATAAGTTTTAATGATATGCTTCAATATACTTAATTCTTATCAGCCGCAGAAATAACATAATTTTTACAACATTATATATTTCTGCGGAGGACTTAATCGAAACGTACCGTTGAAACTTATTCGTCGGAAAATTATAATTTATTAATAATAAATATTACTTATTATACCTAACTATAGCTCGTTTAATTGACCTGGGTTTACTATTTATTAATTTTGTTATAAGTTATACAAGTGAAAAGAATTGATATTATGTTGCAATACTTTTAATTTCTTTTTAAAGATAAGTTACCTCTAATCCTCCACCGAGACATGGACCGTGAATAGCAGCGACAATTGGCTTTTTACTATTCGCTATTAGATCCAGAATTTTGTGACCTTCTTTCGCTATCTGATAACCAGCTTCTGCATCCGGAATAGTTTGTAACCAAGTAATGTCTGCACCAACTATGAAATTATCTGGTTTTCCACTAATTAATACTGCTGAATTTACTAGAGTATTCGATTGAATTTCATTCAGTAATTCTGCTATTTCCGCCATTAGTTCCTTGTTTAAGGTATTTACCTATATTAACAATAAATAAAATAGAGATCTATGTTAGCATCATATTTAATGCATCAAAATTGTATACTACTGCAAATTATTGTATATTACTTTGGCATTTGGTGAATCTATGGTGATAACTGCTACATCGCCAACGGTTTTGTATTTAAAATATTTCTTATTTGTTTCAGTATTTGTTGCTAGTGTTCTCGTAGATTGTTGCAAACCTACACATAAAAATATGAAAAATAAGTAATTAAATATAATATAAAGAAATGAAATAAGATATAAGATAATTTCATTATAATAAAAGAGAGAATTTCATCTAATAAACTTTTTTTAACTTTAAAATAATAACTTAAAATAATAATTTTTGTGATGTTTATCATAAACTATATTCCTCTAATTTTTTTATATTGAGATATATAATTTACATTATTTATGTTGATAAAGTCTTATATATAATTGTATTATCCTTCAGTCACTATTTGAATATCTACAAAAACAAATGTCTACCTAAAACTACATAAACGCATGTATATCTCATTATATTTTAACTATTCAAAACATTGAATATGAATTTTACCAATGTTGGACAATTCATTTCATTCATGATAACTTCAAAAAATTTCAATCTGAAAATTCATTTATACATATAATCTGATCAACTGCTGGTTTCAATAACAGTTTGATATACTTTTTTTGAACATGTTTATTATAAATATTTTCTTTTAATTATATTTTTTATATTTTTGACTATTTAGTCTTTAAATCAATATTGCTTTTATTTCAAAGGGCAAGGAAAAATCATCATTTAATCTTTCCATTATCTGCATTTGTATATGAAGTGTAGAAAATAATCTCGGAATTTTTCGATGATTAAAAAAATTTTTCGATTCAAACATTAAAATACTGAATGTCAATTATTTGAATCTAACTTCTATTCCGACATTAGGTCAATGTTTATAAAATTACACGATTTTAATACATAAAATTTAATAATCTGCAATTATACGTATATTTACAAAAACAGATGCAGAAAACTTAATTTTTTTTTAATATTAAAAAACGTGCACAATTAATTTCGACATAATATTTCTGCAAAAGCGATATGGCAAATCATATTTGCTACAGAAAGAGATTATTCAATAATTAAGAAAAATTTTTTAATTGTATAATATTAGAAACATAAATGTACTTATAAAAATGCGTAATTATTCATAAATTATAATGTAGAAATCTTCCAACATGAAGTTTTATACATTCAGCATAGTTAATTTAAAATTGTGAAGTCAAACGGCTTTCAGAATGCATATTATTATCGATCTTTCAGAAATGTTCGTCGAGCGATTGAAAAATAATATGTCGAATAACATATTCTTTTTTGTTTCTTTTTAATATGTTACGTTAATTATATTCAACGTCACATTAATTATATTCTTAAAGAAAATGAGTTATAAAATATTTACACTTCAAATTGAATTTGTCTTTTTTGACAAATATTATTTAGAAATTTTACTCTGACAAAACTGACAAAACTGTAGCATTATGAATCCTCTTAGTACAATTATTAAAAAATTGTCATTAAGTCATGTCATTATTGTGCTATATTTTCATAATTCGCTTATCAAAATAAATAGCATAAAATATTCTATGAATGTTCTCGCAAAATGTCAAATACAAATGTCTTTAAGTTTGGAATATTTGAATCGAATTGTTCTGTAAATATATATAGAATATTAAAAATTCATATAGTGTTACAAAAAGAACATTAACAATTAAAACAATTATATAAGATTCTAACGAATATAAATTCAAATAGTAAGTAAACAATAAGTATCAAGTCGCTAGGAGTTCTTTTGTTAAATACAAACAATGTCGATAGAGATAAAATCATATGTTTCAATCTTAATTTAATACTGTCATGTCCTTAATATTACATACAGATTAAATATTAAATTATCGATAAGATTTTTTCTAAATAAAAAATTTCAATTTATTATATCTTTATAATTTGAATGAAGACGTACATAGTAAGTTCTTCTTTACATTTGATTGTCAACTTGAAGCAAAATTAACTATTTAGCGATTGAGTCTCTCAGAACATTATTGGAATATTAATTCAAATTGTAATTCAAACGAAACAGTGATATGAAAATAAGCGATATATAAATTATGTAAAAGAAAACAAAAGCCAGTTATTTTTACATATAATTTATGTTGGAATCCTTTTTCAACTATTTACTTAAATAATTGAGTTCTAGGACATCGTTTCGAACAATTCATTCGAACTAAGTTCAAACTTATAAGTTCAAACTTTCGTACTTTGGACTTTTCGATCCAAAGTACAAAAGTGTAACATGAGATCACGTAATATATGTTTGTGTATCTGTCTCCATATTTTAAAGCAAATATAGCGAAGTATTCCTCAAAATAACATAACTTTCGGTTGCCGGTGCCAGTCGTCGAAAGTTAGTGCTATTCGACCTTAGTTCTCTCTCTCCGATCATGAGAGCAAAGGTCGAACTCACACCGGCACACTTATCGGCATCTTGCCCGGTCTGACACATCCATCTATGTATTCAGTATTAGGAATAAAATTCAATCAGTTACTCTGATTTTCTTTCGTAACTTCACGATGCTCCCTACGAATAAATCGCGTCTTGGAGCCGATATAAATCATTCGTCATTGTCATTCATAATCTTAAGTAAATATCCGTTTACTCCGGATTGTTGCTCGAGATTGTTTAACCTACTTTCTTTTGATACTCTTTCTCTCTCTCTCTCTCTCTCTCTCTCTCTCTCTCTCTCTCTTTCGCGTTTTACGTGACTCTTAAACGATATTTGGACGTCGATTCAGAAGAACGCAATTATCTCGTGTCTCGAGTAAAACTTGCTTAAGATTTGTTGATTTAAACTCCTTTTTTCGATAGCTTCCACTGCAAAGTGGACACGTAATCACCTGTGCATTTGAAAGCGGAACTCGCGTTGGCGCGGGAACAGCGCGCCAGGGCGCCGAATAGCCTGCAGCTTGCCATAATTTCGGTTGATCAAATCGGACGGGCACTCACTCTCGAGAGAAACGTAATCTCAGAAAATCCACGAGTCACGCACGACACCGCGTGCGACACTCTGTCGTGTTTAATCGTGTTGTGCTTCTCGTCTTATTTGTGAACGCTGTCGTCGCTACCGCTTGTGTGATGTTTGTACGCTACATACAGTGTACTGTGTAACTTTGAGAGTGGGGGGAAGAGCAAGGGGAGAGGGAACATTCGAGATAAAATCGATCGATATGGAATCGTGACCCTCGCAATTTTAATTCTGTTCAGTGTTGCCTATTTGAAAGTTATCTTCATTTAATTTTCTCAATGTTAGCGGATGTTAATTTGGATATTTCTTTGTATTTTTTCCAAAAAGTCCCCCAAAAGTTCTCCATAATCTCTTTTTATATACCTTTTTATTCCAAAAAAATCTCTCAATCTCTGACGACAGTGATTCTGCGTTTCGATTAAGTGCAATAAATTATGCCGTATAATGTAATTTTTTTTCGATTCTACGAACAGAATAATAAATTTAAGTTCTTTTTTGAATAAAGTAAAAAAATTCTTTTTATATATTTTAGAAATAATAATGAGAGATTTTTACGTGGAAAAAAAAGAATATTAAATTTTAATAAACATTTATTTGAATTCTTCGAAGTAAATTTATTAATTAATTTTAATGAAAAGAAAGAAACCTTTTTAAACTGATTCTTTCATCGATAATCGATCGAATATCTCGATATTCTTGAACGCACTTTTATATGCTCACGTACATGAGTGGATTATCTGGCTCGCGCGGACTTTGCTCCTGAGTTATTAATTCGTCATTTATGTAGCTTGTATTAATATAAATTAATATAAATTAATATAAATATCAAATTAATATAGTTTTCGTTTTATGATATTTGCAAATAAATGCTATAACAAACGTAATTAGCACGATAATTATAAATTATATAATTATACTATATATAGAATTTATTTAACTTATTTATTTAGCTTGAATTGATTTAACTTAAATTAATTAAATTGTTACTCCTTGATCTAACTAATTTGAATATTTATTATATATCTCATATGCGTTCTCTTATATAAGAGCTATGAATATCATTAAGGTCAACTTTCTATGAAGATGTTTAGGTAACTGACGCTAAGAACTAACTGCAATGTGAAATGAGATCGATATGTATAATATGTACATTTAACACTTTATTGTTATTAAATTATGTTGAATTGATTGAAATTATAATTGTAAGATGATATTCATGTATAGTTATTTCTGTTGTTATTTTGAAAAGTTTAAAATATAATATAATATAATATACATACATATACAATATGATATAATATAATGTTATAATATAATATAGAAAATTAAATAAAATATTATTAGAAATTAACTAAAATAATAATTATATTAAAAATTAATTATTAACTATTATATTATAGATAAAAAAAATTGTATAGAAATGAGAAAAATATACAATTTGCGATGTGCAATTGATGTACACTATTTTTAAATAAAATTATTTTTTATTATATCAAATATATTTATCTCTCATTATTCTGTGCGCCGTATAATATGAGAGAGTTTACTATTTCTTTATCTGATTATATTTTTTTGATAGATTATATTATGTTTTCAAGTAAATTTTTATTTAATTCTCATATCTAAAAAATTTTTTAAATCATAATTCTTACAAAATTTTAGTTAGTTCCATCTTTTAATTAGTTATTCTCTGATTATATTTGTCAATTTAAAAAAAATTGAATTTTTATGTTGTTAAATTTTTTGAATGTACTTGACAACATAAAACTTGTCGACCATTGATAATCATTTTTGCCGATAATAAATTTCGAAAAGTATCTATAAATGATACTGGCGATATCGATAACTCACAATCGACTGTATTGGAATTGCTGCGATTTCCATTCAGTAGTAAGTTTCATTATCGAACCGCCCATCTATATATCATGTATATATATATATCATATATATATATATATAGTTACAAATGTAAACAGCGATTCTGAACTACATGATAGCTCATCGCAAAGCTCATCGCGATTATTCAACATCAAAGGTTTGTTTTCTGTTCCTGCACGAGGATTGCACTAGAACTGAACTGAATGGAACTAGCAATCCAGAATTGACGAGTATAAGCGTGCAGGCAAGGAATAAAAAACGTTTTAGTGCAAGATAAAAATGGCGTTCCATATTACATAGAAGTATTATTAGATTCGTGTGACGAAAATGAATGCAATTCCATTAAAGACAATTCTTAATTAAAAATAAAGATGACAAAAATGTTTTTATATGTAGGTTTGCTATTATTTATATATATTTATTATTTTATCATTCATAAATTCTCGAATTATTTAGAAAACACCCTTCAATTTTAATAAAATTATGCTCATTTGTCGCATTTTTGCATAAAACGAAAAAATCTGGCAGTAAAATGTCTAGGCCCGCAAACCGAGATATTAAGCGTTAAAATTGATGACATTGTGATTAGAAAATCTGTCACGCTGATTTAATGCAGCATTGTGTATACGTATTTTAGTTTGTATTTATTTAGAATTGTCTAAACTTCACCTCCGATTTTAATTAGACTCATTCGATGCATTTTCAAAACGAAAGCCTGCTCTGTTCTAAGGTCTGTTTTCTGTGGCTGAACTAGTATTTCACTTTTAGAATTTAAAGTGATAGATATATGTTTGTTATCTCGAAAGCGAAATAAAAAGAGTTCTAGAGCAGGAATTGTTTGCACTGACTCTAGATGTATGGTTTGTTTTCTATTTCTACATTAGACTGTTCTAGAACTCTCTTTCTCGCTTTAAACAAATATCAAATGTATATCTATCTCATTTTAAGTTCCAAAAGTGAAATACTAATTCAGTCACAGAAAACAGACCTTTAATGCAGCCAGTACAGTGAACTCGTGCATTGAGTTCTGTTACACTGGAACAAAAAACACCATCGCTGACGCCATTTTGGGAACAGAAAACGTTTTAGTGTACACTTTTTGAACTAGTGCAGGAACAGAAACCTCAAGTTGCATACACGAGTGCAAACCACTGCAAGCGGGAGTTACCCGCCCATTGCTGGTTTATCGTGTCACGCATGTTGTCGATTACGGCAGGCGGTTATCACGTAAAAGTGCGTAATCCGTGTTCGGTTATTAATAAATGACGGTGAACTCTGATAAAAGTTACTGTGACAGCAACTTTTGCTCCTCATTTAGGCGTAAATATCTACTTGAATCGGTCTAATAACTCTGCTCCACGTTTATTTATACTTGCACAATCAAGATGAATTAATTTACTTATAAAAAGTCTTGTGTGTCTTTGACAGAGAAAATAAACATGAGCAAGAATCATTTTACATCGAAGGCTATATCGCTTTTGTGGTAAAGCCTGTCTTTGCCTTTTTGTTGTCATAATCGATTACGAGGTAAGCAGAGAATTTAAGACAGATTGTATTTATAAATGAAAAGTACTGATGATTTTGCTGCCAGCAGGAATGTCTGAGAATATTCACAACAAGGAGCAATGGCAGCTTCTTCACAGTCTTCGATCTACTGTAGAGGGTCTGCTGATCGATGGGATGTCCAATGTATGGAATGTTTATGGTGGTCTGAATCGGCTGCACAGTGTAATGGAACAGATATTCAAGCATGGCTGTCGCATATTTGATCCTAATGTTAGTTGAGTTTCTTGTTCCCAAAGTTTATTGAAAATATCTTTAAATTTCTAATTGTTATGATGTGTAATAATCTGTTACAATTATATTGTGGACTGCAAAAAACTTTTTTCAAAATTAACTGGAACCAAAGTAGGTTTCTTATAGATTTTGGGTCATCGAATCTGAATTCGTAAATCATTTTGTTTTATCACATCTGATTTTTTTAGATAATCGAGAAAAACAATGGAAAATTGTAGAGAGCCGAAGTATATACATGCATAAAAAATTTAGGATGCTTAATGAATTATAAAATTTGTCTGCATTCTTATATATCGACTTTTTTTTTATATTGACTTTTTATATATTAACAAACACATAGCTATCTGGACATTATCGCAACTAGTGAGTCTTCTGATAAAGGAGAGAGAGCTCTATTATCTGAACTATTCGATTATCAGAATGCCTTGTCCCTTGACGTGTTCTCAGAATTCTACTATATATGAAAAAATTTTTCATATGAATATACGAATCTTATATTATGAACAAATTTTAGGGTGAGCCGGATTGTTGGATATTCATTCAAGGACTGAATTGGCTTCAACCATCTTTGGCGACCTCACCAATATTGTCAGAAAATGAGGATTATTTATGCAATTTACCAGTTAGGATAACATCTAAGAAGGATATGTTGTGGCTATACAAAAGGTCATTTTCTCTTTATTAAATATATAACAAATTATATATATATATATATATATATATATATATATATATATATATATATAAATATATATAT
>Ga0157363_1002315_pt1 | contig 16713 bp, 15 predicted proteins | sample AttsexASBM1_FD_111477 | JGI IMG/M metagenome (GOLD analysis project Ga0157363, IMG submission 111477) | Fungus gardens microbial communities from leaf cutter ant in Ribeirão Preto, State of São Paulo, Brazil - Atta sexdens ASBM1 | ecosystem: Host-associated > Fungi > Mycelium > Unclassified ... | reverse complement strand
TTTTTTTTTTCCACAAATAGAGCAGATCGGAGTTTATCGATTTTAGCTTTTATCTAAAACGTGCAGTGCAGGATCACCTTTATTGTCACCCGTGTTACGATCCTTAACCACCCAAATATCCTCGATCTTGCCGAACTTCTCGAATGCTTTCCTGAGATCATCCTCTTCGAGACTCTTGTGGCAGATGACGAAGAGACGTGAGTTCGGCGGGTCGTCGTTCTTAGAACGCAGATCCGTCTGCGTATAATAATCTCGTTCCCTGTGGTCGGCCATTTTCCAAACGTGAACGCGAGCGCTGCCGCGAGCGCGGACTATCTACCGCGGCAAACAGCGGCAAATGTGGTAATATCTTATACCGCACCGCTGTCCCGGCACTCCCGGCTCTCCGTCTACTCCAATCTACTCCGTCATCGGCTCGATGATCGGCCGACGTCGCGATGCGCGATGATGCCCCTTCCTCCGTCTCCTTGCCCCGCGGCCTAATCCGCGCGTGACCAGTATATCCTGATATATCCTTTGAACAAGATTAAATATTTATAACTTTATTCTCGCTCTCATCTGTGAAAAATAAAATCTGATACTTTTCTGGATCTGATATAAATTAAAGAATACTTATAAGAAAATTCTGAAGGATGTTAGTGATTGTAATGACTATGTAATGATGATGAATACTTGAGAAATGTATGATCAAGAGAGATCACCATGGAGTTCGCTGTAGAACTTCTGCAAAGAATTTAATTTTAGTTCTTTGTTTTCTAATTAGATAATCCAAATTAAATAATATGAAGTCAAGATCAGAAGATGTTTTAAAGATGTGTTTTATGAAAAATATCTTTGAGACACGCCTGTTTTTTGGACAGTTGTCTGGAAAGAGTTAAATCTTAATTCTCTATTGTTTTAATTATAAAGACTAGTAGCTTTATATTGGAATGAGCCTTTTCTATAAAAATGCATAATGGGGACTAAACCGAGAGTAACAATTATGAGTTTATTCTTTTTAACTAATTTCTTGTACGATTCATCTCCTTCTTTCTTCTTCTTTCCACGTTAGAGAAAAAAGAAAAAAGATGAACTATGCAAGAATTTATGCGACTCATGTCCGTTTCTACTAATTAGTTTAATCTCGATTCAACTGACTCTTCATCTTTAGAATTTATTAAGAATTATAATAAAAAGGTTAGAGAATAAATTAAACCGAAATTAAAATTAATTTACATTGCAAAAAAGATACATCTACCTCGTTCAATATACTATAATAAAACGAAGTCTAACATTTACTCAGCCTGTATAGAACTCACTGGACTATAATAAAAGACCTGTTCTTTTTCCATACTCCAGGATTGAATCTTGCGCAGTTCATCTGTCTTCTTTTTCTATTCATAATAAAGGAAAAAAGACAAAAGATGAATTGTGCCAGAAGTTCAATCCTAGGGTATGGGAAAAAGAACAGGCCTAAAGAAAGAAAAACAAAAGAAAAATATTCTTTTCGAACTCATGTCAGAGGAATGTCAGAAGACTCCCAGCGAGTTCCAATAATAAGACAAATATGTACCTAAAGATTAGAAGAAAAAAAGAAAGAGAAAGAGAGGGGAGAATCATAAGAAAATTCAGCCGCTGGCTTAGACTTGCGCGTTCACATCTGACATTTAAACGCCTGGCAATTTGGAAGTCTTTGTCTCGTGTGATATTATCACAGAAAAAAACCACGCTCTCTACAGATTAGAACAAACGAGAGAGCATTGATTCGCATTTGATCGCTAATTTTAATTGCCGACTAGTCGCAAAACGGGATACGCAACGATTGAATCATAATTTTTTGAGATCTCTTCTCCTGCGGAGTTACGCAGCGAATGAACTATTTCCATCGTCATTCCTTGTATTTTTGGAATTTAACGGACAAGTTCTAATTTTTGACACTGTCGTGCTACATGCTTGCGTAATTGAAATATAAATAAAAGCAATAAAAGTTTTAGTGTATGAAATATGAAGTATAGGATGCGGTCAAAGTTTCTCACTATAAATTAATGCTTTGAAGTTTTTGATCAATCCGAAAAAATTAATTTTATAAATTGACCAATCAAAGAATGCAAAGCAATTATATCATTATGTTAACATTCGTACCTATAATCATGTATACAAATAGAAGTTATTTTATATTTCAATATGAATAAATGATATATATATATATGTATATATATATATATATATATATATATATATATATATATATATATACACGCATCGAAATATAAAAAAATATAATATAAATATAAATAAATAAAATAAAAATGAATAACTTATATTTATATATAAATATATAAATATATATATATATATATATAATAAAAAATTACATCGAAGCACATTACGGAAATATAATATAATATACATGTACAGTAAATAAAAACTTGGCTAATAATATTCCCTGAAAAAAAAGCATGACATCAAAGGAAGGAAACATCGAGGTCAATTCCTTATTAAAAAACAAAATCGAATTAAAAAAAAAGTTTAGCATATATTTGAAACCGATATCAATAATTCATTAAATCATGGTGAGTTGGAGCGGCATGTATCGCACGATTAAATATTTTCGCAGACGTAAAAAATAGCACTAACGGATGATCTCGAAGCCGAGTAATGAATTTCCTCGTCATTCGAAATCGTGTTACGGGTTACGGCAGAGAGCGCGTGAAAAATCGAGTTGCGTAAAGCTGCATCTCGCCGTTCGCGCTTTGCGTTTCGCAAGCCACGGGGAAAACGTCGGCGTGCGATTGAAAGTGTCATGCTCCAATATTTTCGCGTGTGCGCGTTAAAGAACGGAGGAAGAGAAATGCGGTAATGACGAGTTCACTGCTGCATAATCGGCGTTTCACTAGCTCGATCCCGCACCTCTCCGCTCTCTTGCGATTTTCCATCTCCGTTATTCCCGCGTCGGTCGAACGATTGAGAACCGCGTTTGCAACAGTTCCACCTGAAGTGGGAACAGAGTCCACAACTGCGTTGTTTACTATTTGATTATACGATGCATAATCTTACCAAGCGATACAAGTCGCCTATTCGTTGACATTCGACATTTACAATCAACTAATGTCTCTTGCGAATTACGTAACTTCTCCCTACTTCTCCGAGTCGTTGTTTCCTAAAATATACGTGCAACCTTCGTGGAACGCGCGTACGAAAGTCGTAATCTAAACGAAATAAACGTCGCAATTAACGATAATTTACGTAAAAGCATTGTAGGAACTTTCTAAAAAAAAATATCTTATTCATTCTCATAAATGTATATTCCTTCATAATGTATATTTCTTCATAAATGTATATTCCTTTTAAATAACCTTTCGAATGTATTATCGTTACAATATTTATAAAAATGTATGTATCTTTTTTTATTATAAGCCTTTGTGATTTTTTAAATATTTTATAATATATTAATAAAAATGTTTATCAAAAAGAAAAAAGAAAATATCTGAAAAGAGAAAATATATATAACATATTATTTAATAATATTTTATACATGACTTCTTTCAATTATAGAACCACTCGTGTTGAGTTGTTTTTGTCATATTGTCGAGTTTTTTTTGTCACAGTTATCACTGATGCAATTATTGTAATTGTTCATAATTACGTATATTTACCACACTATATTGTCGCATTTTTTTAGATATTTGTACATTATCAGTCACGATTGTTGACTATGCGAGAATTTATGCATCGTACGTAGAAGCGGATACTTTCCCTCCATGTCCGGTCCAGTTCGTATGAATGAACTTCCCTTCCTGACCGAGCAACTCATACGTGTGAGCGCCGAAGTAATCTCGTTGTGCCTGCAGCAGATTCGCCGGTAATCGACTGGTTCGGAATCCATCGTAGAAGGCCAAAGCCGTCGATAGAGCAGGAGTCGGTATACCTATCGTCACAGCAGTGCTCACCACTGTTCTGACACTCTGATGGCATTTATCCATAGCCTTGGCGAAGAAGTCGTCCAGCAATAAGTTGGATAATTTCGGATTTTTGTCGTAAGCCGATTTTATGTTTCCTAGGAATACACTGTAAAAAAAAAAATCACAAAATTTTACAAATAAAAAAAAAATTTTAAATTAAATTTTATAAATATATTTTAATAATATGCATCTCTAAAGAATGTTTTCGAGATATTTTTAATTTTTTGAAATGTTGTCTATGACATTTCTTATATCCGAATTTACATCTTTATATAATAGTTAATATATATGTATAATTTTGTATTTGGAATGATTTGAAGTATAAGAATAATAATCCTGATCTTATATCTGTTTTATATATAAGATAACTTATTTAAAACCAGCATTTGAAAGAAACGAGAGCTATCTTATATGTTTGTATGACGCTAGACTACAATGTCCCTGAGAAACATTTTAGCCTTGACACTGATATGTGCTACTCGCTTTAAAAGAAAATGTAGGTTGTGATGAAAGGGATTACTGTCGTAACATTGACATAATTAAATAAATTCGACATAAATTTCTTGATCATACCTTCTTATAATACATCCACCGCGCCACATCAATGCTATTCCACCGTAATTCAAGTTCCAATTGTGAACTTTGGCGGCTTCTCTTAACAGCATGAAGCCTTGCGCGTACGAGATAATTTTCGCGGCATATAGAGCCTTTCTTAAGTGCTCGAGGAATTGTTTTTTGTCGCCTTTATATACTGGATCCGGCCCGGACAGCACTGCGCTCGCTTCTACGCGTTCATTCTTCAGCGCAGACAGGCACCTGGAGAAGACCGACTCGCCGATCAGCGTGACCGGTACACCGTAATCTAATGCAGCGATTGCCGTCCATTTGCCAGTGCCCTTTTGGCCGGCAGTGTCTCTGATGCGCTCGAGCAAATAGCCCTTTTCATCCTTGTACTTAAGGATGTCCCGCGTGATCTCGATTAGAAACGAATCCAGCTCGCTCCTGTTCCATTCATCGAACACCGTGCTCATCTCTTCCTGCGTGAGCTGCAGGCCGTTTCGCATCAAATGATATGCCTCGCAGATAATCTGCATGTCGCCGTATTCGATGCCATTGTGCACCATCTTGACGAAGTGTCCCGCACCAGTCTCGCCTACCCAATCGCAGCACGGCTCTCCATTAGCCTTCGCGCATATTGCCTAAAAGATTTCGAACGTTCTTATTAATTAATGTAAGTATAATCTAATTTTTAGAGTATAAATTATTGCTCAGAATTTTGTACTTTCACTCAACCTTATTAGTAACTTGTTAACTAAAAGATATTACAATTTTATACAATTTCATAAATTTTTATTAAATAATGATAAGTCATACTTGGAAAATAGGTTTGATATGCGGCCAAGCTTTGGGATTGCCTCCGGGCATCAAGGACGGTCCATATCTGGCGCCATCCTCTCCTCCACTGACTCCACTGCCAACGAACAGAATTCCCTTTTGCTCTAAGTCTTTGGTACGTCTTTCAGTATCTTGATATTCAGAATTGCCACCGTCAATGATAATATCACCAGAAGAAAGAAGAGGCACTAATTGTTCAATAAAGGCATCCACGGCTGAACCAGCTATTATCAGAAAATTGTATTATATATAATTGCAGTTACAATTACTATTATAATTACAATTATAGATCTTTAATTGCGATAATAAAAGAAACTTGCCTTTAACCAACAACATCACTCTCCTTGGATTTTTCAATGTATTGATCATTTCCTTCAAGCTGTAAGCACCGATAATCTTTGTGCCCTTGGCTTCATTCTCAAGGAAAGACTTGACTTTGTTTACTGTACGGTTATACGCACATACAACAAAGCCATGATCGTTCATATTTAGAATTAGATTTTGTCCCATGACTGCTAAGCCAATGAGAGCAATATCTGCTACCCTGAAAATTCATGTAAAATTCATTAAAAAATTCGATTTTATTCTTCTTACATCTATACTATCACATATATACTATCTGGTGTAGCTTCTCTTTTATTAAGTAATAAATTTTGATTAGTTTTTGCTGCCGTTCTATTTTGAATAAATAGCCAACAATCAACACATTGTTTACTTAACTAAGAGGTTAGTTAAAATTTACACAAAAATATTAAACCTTTTTTTTAATATTAGTTGAACTTATATTTTTCTACATTAGAAAAGATGAATTTGCAAGAAGTTCAATTAAAAAAAACAGGCCCATTATTTGGCTTCAAGATTTAGCCTTGGACGTTTCTTGCTTCTTATAAATGCTTTTCATTTTAAGCAACTATGAATAATATTCATAGTTGATTTTTACGCTTAAAATCATCTTAATTTAAGTGATGTTTTAAGATGTGACATTGCACGAGATCGTAAAATTGAATTTAAGACAATCTTAAATATAAGAATGGACTACAAATACTTTCCTTAATAACACAAGTCAACACATCATTCTAAATTTAATGTTTAGAATAACAAAGACAGAACAATATTTGTATTATCAAATAGAAAGCATTTTGTATTATTTTGAATGAAATGTGGATATAATGGAAGAATACTCACTGAGTACTCATATTTGTAGATGGCTCGCAGACGTGATCAATGACGATGAATGTAATAAAACTAAATGTACAGCGTGAGGCTGCTGTAGCAAATACCGCAGGAGCAACAAGTGGTCGCTTTTCAGGTTGTCGAAGGACGTATGGGCAAACAGCGTGCTCTACACCGTCAGCCGATAAATTGTGAGCCAATCACGGTGCTCGAGACCACGTCGCTTGTGCCAGAAGAATTCGTGATAACGATGATGCAGCATTTAACATGAATGCCACTACGACACAGACTTATCTAATCTCGTGGCCACATGCCCTGAATATTCCTTACCTCCTGAATATTAATTCCTTTAAAACAGAAAGATGACACAAATTGATTAAATGACATTAAAACAATTATAGAAAATAATTTTCTACGATATTATCGGCTTTGCAAATTTACTTGTATTTTTAGAGAAAGTAATTTCCGACGAGGCAATATTTCTTTACAGCAACGTTCGAAAAAAGCTGCAATAATAAATTACATTCTCATCGAAAATACTAGTTTCATTTAAAATATTTTAGAGGCGATAAAAATCGGATTATGTGTTTCTTGAAAAATGATTGTTAAAATTATCGGAGAAATATAATGAATAGTTGTGTTATATCGAAAAAGAAATACGAACGATGTACTCTTTGCAGCTGTATTTTCTGTACTTAAAATGTAATAAATATACATATATATATATAATTAGCCATTCAAAAAAGTTGCGACAAATCAACAAAACAGCAGAACTTTAGAATAGGGATGATCTTTACATTCCGACTTGTAATTAGTTAATCGAAATTTAATCGAGATTATCCTCGAAGTTTGCTGCTGATTTGCTGCTTTTGTCGATCTATAAAAGAACGACCCAAATTTTGAATAATTAAATCGAAATTTAATCGGAGTCATCTTTTTAATTAATGAAAGTGGCAAACTTCAGAGTTGGGACGATTTCAATTAAACTCCAATTAATTCAATGAATTCTATATATCTATGCTAATAAAATATCACAAATAAATCTTGTCAATTACAGTTGATTAAATTAATCGAAAATTGAAATTTAGTCGAAGAAACTTTAAATCGATCGCAGCGCCGCCAGTGGCAAAAACTGAAATTATACGTAGTGCCAAGCGTTGCCTAGCGGCACCAACATCATCTTCATAAAACAACGTGAACTATAATCTATCGATACTACCGGCTGAACTAAGCATTTCCGAACATTGCCGAATATTGCTGAGTTTTGCCGAACGTAGCAGCGCCCCGCTCGGGGCGTGCGGACACTTGTCATACAGAGGAGCAACATGTCGCACTTTTGCCCGATTGAACTAGACAGCTAGACAGGCTGTTCGCGTATTCCGTCGATTTCTCGCCCATTGTTCACGCATCGCAGCTCCAATCGTTATCGCGATCGCATTTGCATATTGCCAGCGTCCACTGACGTTCGACGTTCGAACGCGATTATGACGTCGGTCCGTAAACCGTCGTCGCATGTAAACGACATTTCGTCATCGCGGAAGCAAACATAACCCCTCCGAGAGACAATGAACCGTCCTATTCCCGAGTCATTCTCTTAAGGAGACGGTGAGTTCGTGACGTCGAACGGATAATATTCGATTAGTCTCTGTCTGACCAGTCAACATGGGACTGCTGTTCGCGAAACTGTGGAGCTTCTTCGGCAACGAAGGTAAATACTATGATAAGATTCATGAGTCATAATTCTTCCCTCCTTTTGTACGTTATCATTGTATATGTTTGTAGTAACACGTGCTAGGTGATCGACCAATTGTCGATCAGTGATCTATGATATGTCAATTTTAATTGAAAGGGTTGGCACTCACACGTAAAACTTGTCATATGATCGGAAAGTACTTTGGACCTACAATAAGATGCTCACGAAATTTACGAGTATTATTTTAAGCGTTTTTTCTTGGAGTCATCAATTTTATCAAGAATCTGATATAGACTTGATAAGAAATGATATTTACTGAAAATTCTATGCATGTACATTGGCCTACTTTCTCTAATCTGTTAACATATGCTACTAATACCTGTTTCTAACTGTAGATTAAGATTAGGGGTATATGGCTTTAATCTTGGTTTAACTTACTTTTCACTTTTTTTTCTAGTTTTAAGAATCAGAAAAGGATAAAGAATAAATTAAACTGAGATTAAAGTTAATTTACATTATTAGAAAGGAACATAAATCACATTCTATATCTGAAGACTTGACCCCTGAATTTAAATCCTCGATTTGCCATTTATATTTCAATTTGATCTACTTTCATCACATTATCCTTTACTTTTTAGAAGGATATAATACTCTTTAGAAGAATATAAATCAAAATTACTAAATTAGACATTTATTCTTTGTCACTGCATTGAATAGTGCTAAAACTTTCTATTTTACTTTCACCGAACTTCAAATATTTATCTGTTTATATAGTCTAATTTAGCTATAAAGAAACAGACCTTGTAATAAAAATTTATTGTTTTCAGAGCATAAAATAGTTATGGTTGGTTTGGATAATGCCGGGAAGACAACAATATTATATCAATTCTTGATGAATGAAGTTGTCCACACGTCTCCGACTATCGGGTCCAACGTAGAGGAAGTTGTGTGGAAGAATATTCATTTTATCATGTGGGATTTGGGTGGTCAGCAAAGTCTGAGAGCTGCCTGGTCTACTTACTACACGAATACCGAATTTATCATTATGGTTATAGATAGCACTGACCGAGAGAGACTCGGTATGATTAGGGAAGAGCTCTATTCGATGCTAAACCATGAAGAATTGAGTAAAGCCAACGTTCTGGTCTATGCCAACAAACAAGATTTAAAGGGCAGCATGACTGCAGCTGAGATTTCAAGACAATTGGATCTGACATCTATCAAAAAACACCAGTGGCATATACAGAGCTGTTGCGCCCTTACTGGAGAAGGGTAAGACCGTAGCGTGATTATGAACTTATTTCTAGCAGGAATAAGATCTAAAATAAATGATAATAAAAAATGTTTCAGATTGTACCAGGGACTGGAATGGATCGTCGGACGTTTAAAAAAGACATGACGTACATTATGAGAGTCATTTATAAGTCTAATGAAATATCCAAAATGTAAAATATGTTTTTGAGCTAAGTTAGTTCTGGTTACACACTTTGACAGTTATACGAAAGAAGAAAACAGCATGGGCTGTCGCATTTCGTTCATTGATTTCAATCTCCTGGTATGATCCTCAAAGTGCATCCGATTTTATTGCCGCAGCCATTTAAAGAACGGTGGACGGGTCTGTTCTACAACTACTAATTACCCTGGCTGCTTATGCAATCAAAGGAAAGTTTTGATATTGTTTTTGTGACATAACAAGCCTCAACTCGTTCAATATAGAGATAAGAAAAGAATGAAGACAAGTAGAAATGTACAAAGTAAATATACAAAGCGAGAGAATATTAAGCGAGTACTAAAAAGAAAGATAATTATTTTTTGCGTCCATATACAAGATGTATATGTATAGTTGATTATTATAATAGTTAAATGATCATTGAATATAACAACAAGTATATAATTTAATTCGTTAAAAAAGGAATTATCGATTGCTTATGCGAATTATGTTATCATTTGCATGATAAAAGTAAGAGATTTCTTATCCCGTCCACCTACAGTAAAATTCTGCAGTAAAACAGGCAGTTAAAATAGATGGAGGGAGGCAACTCGTTATTCGTATTCAGTTCATATGTAAGAACGCAAGAAAGTGTACATAGTTTTTTATACTTCTCGTTAAGAGAGCGAGCTCTGTAAAAAATGAGAAAGAAATATAATGCCGGACGAGAGAAAAAGTGCAAAATCTTGATATTTCCGTACGTAAGGGCCGAGCAGATTCAGGCCAGGTAATCCGATTGAGGAAAACTTCTCAAGGCAGAATATGAACTGCTCTGTGATATGTGGATTCAATTCTGAGACAGTTATTTGCTGATATCATCGATATAGCTTACATGGCGCGCGGGAAAAAAGCACAACGAAGGATGGACTGATAAAACTCGATGGAAGGCTGATGATATTCTTAGGATGCGACATACGTAATATCGCAACAGGTGAATGGGAGCTTTAAATCAAAAACTCGTCTATTGACTCACTGATTTGCTGAACGATTTCAACCTGTTCCGTTTTATTTTTCTTGGCAGTGAGGAATAATATAAGTTTAATATGTATATCTAATTGATATAGTTTACTACTGTAACTGCTCCAAGTGATGTTATTATTTAAAGCGCGAATTTTTAGTTATTTAAGGAAACGTATCTTCTGGTTCCATTCACCTGCGGTTACTGCGTGCCGCCAGGATGATGGATGTACTAATGAAAGTCCGTGACACAAAGGAATCATCTTGTCTCCAACTTTGACAGCTGTCTCGTCTTTGCTTTATTTAAATTGTAAATGTAATCTATCTTTTATGTAGCATTAAATACTCCAATAGATATAATATTAATTATCGTAGCTTTAAAAAAAAAAGGAAATTGTCAATGTGCTCTAAAAGATTAATGGATACACGCAAAGACTGTACAGGCGTTGTTAACATCATCACGCGGTGAGATATAAATGCCGTCTAATACCAGAGTGAGATCACACTTAAAAGTTAATGCTAGCTTTCTCATATTGAGAAACAGGTTCTTAAATGTTGGTGACACATAAGAGTCGTATCTCCCGTGTACATTGTTTGCTCCTCAAAATTCTATGCGGGGTATATTATACCGAATCTACACTCGTCGAATTTATCCTCGGCGTCCGTCTTCTCTATTTAACTGTAATTGTAAACTGTAAAAAAAATAAAATTTTCGAAATGTGTAAAATACAAGACATAGGTTGTTTTAACGCAATGTTGGCGGTCCGAGCGTGCATGTGGAAAACATGATTCGTGCTTTTGCAAACTCAGCCCGACCTGTCGAGTCTATCGAAACGATTTTAAAAATCAATCATTTCCGATTATTAGTCTTTATCTAATATAATTATATAAGTCAGGGGTTCCTGTTCGACTTTAATAATAAAAAGGCTAAAAGTATGGGATATCAAATAAATTAAAAATCAGTTTCTATCAATAAGAAATATACAGATCTGCTATACTTTTATTTACCACACTAATACCATCCTACTTCCTAATTCTTATAATGCATTTCAGTAAGAAATGCATATAAGTTTTTTATTGTCTTTAGATTAAGCATATTTCATTTGATGTTAAAATTGATAATACCTTATTGAATATTCGCTTTAAGAGCTTTTTAAATTTTATTCTTTATCCAAAGCTTCTCTCGATATTTCGATAGAATATTCAACGATAAATATCGTAGATTTTTGGAATTACGTACTAAGGCGAATGATTAGGTGAACGGTGCTTCATGAATTCTAAGTCCCGAAGGAGAAAAGATTTGTCAGCTACGATTACCTTTGATTCATTTATTTTCACATTCATATAAATAAGATATGCACACACTCATTCATTCTTATAACAGTGGGTCCACCACTGGTCATGCTTCTTAATTTTACACTGTATTCACGGCGGTTTCTCGTCACGATACGACCAAGTATGACGTTCGACGAGACTATAAACACTATTTTTAAGTATGCTTAATCACTCTGCGTCATTGTATGTCGTTAAGTATTCAACTATTGCAACTCGCGTACAGCAACGGCATTTCTTTTGCCATTCCAAAATCAGAAACATAGATACAGTATTTATTCCGTCTACAGTTAGAATGAATTTCCTGAGGGAAGTGGGACAGTAAACTAAGGCCAGGAGATCTACGTCTGAACTAATTGGCACGTTCGCCTTTTGGCGTTTCATTGCCGACTATTGCTTTCAAGACCTATTCTTTATGACACCGTTCTGTTGCTAGAAAATCCAATACATTTCTGAACCCAGCAAACGAGAATAGATTGAAATGGATTCAGATTTTCAAAAATATTGATTCACGCATATTAAAATACATGCTTTTCAATCCTGAATGCATTTTTATTTATTTAAAGAAATTGCATATCTCTATGCCTTTCAATTTAAAAATAATATTGGCTTTTTCTATGCATTGTGAATACTGTTCAATTCAAAATTTTGAATAGGAAATGCAGTTTTTCACTCCAATTACATCCAATTGAATTTAATTGAATCCAATTGAATCCAATTAAATTTAAAAAAAGTATTCGCTATTTAAAATACGCATTCGGATAGAAAAAAATTTCAATCCATTTTAATTCATTCTCGTTTGCTGGGAAATCCACCCGTTCGAAAAAGAAATATGATACACATCCGGGTGCATTTTTTTGTGTAACGAGGCAAAACAACAACGTTACGGTTTCTAATTCATGTCTAATCACATTCCGAATAACATAAAAATGCCAGATAAAAAATTCTCTGAATGATATCTGATCTAAATTAAATTATTTTTTAGATGATGATTTCTTGATTTATGTTGCTTTACGCAATGAATCTAGATTTCGAATTTCTACTTTCTATTATATTTTATTTATATTTTATTTATGATTTTTTCGTTAGGCTAACATGTTAACTATCGCCGCAGATTTTGCAGTTTAAATTCTCTAAATTTCTAGCGGTAGTCGGCGTGTTGCTTTGTATTGAGCGATGACTTTATTTACAATAATTACCTATTTCTGACGCGTTTCTTTATCTTTTGTGTGTGTGTGTGTGTGTGTGTGTGTGTGTGTGTGTGTGTGTGTGTGTGTGTGTGTGTTTTTATAAATAAATTCCAGGAAATATCTTTTAGACACCTGAGAAACATTTAGAGAATGTCTAAAAATTTTAATATCTAGACATCTAAAAGTTATCCTCTGGACTTTTTGCACTATCGTGAGTTTCCTCGCAATTTTGGCAGTTTTCACTATTGGACCAATCTACGTTTCCACTTATATAAGCAGCTACGTTGCGAGATACCCATTTATGTCTGTCCCCGCAATTGATACTTCGTAAGAATTTAACTTAAAACATATTTTTTTCACGTTACATTATATATCTATATAATTAATTTATACAGATATAATGTACGTCTGTGTGATTAACATATCTGTTTATCATCATTCATTGAAAGTATCGATAACGGGAAGAGAATTAATGCGAATTCGTTGCCGGGGAACATTGATGTGTCTGCTCTTAATAATTCTACATTTAGATAATACATTAGACGTAATTATTTGTCGTGTTTAATACCTAGCCTTGTGTCTCTTTCATTCTTCTTCACTCTCTCGTTCTCTCGCTCTCTCCCAATCACACTATTATTTGTTCAATAAGGCGCGGGCTCGTTGATGTGTCTCCGTCGAGGTTGGTATCAAAATGATATCCTATCAAAGTTCCCGGCGCCGCGGTTGACGCTCGAACAAAATCGAGATCAGGAGACGACGAGACTCCGAGGTGATGCTGGTCGATCGTCGATCCAGTGAGAAACGGTTTTTAAGCCTTGACAGCCTTTATAAGGAGATCAGTGCTGAGGGATTTAGGCCTCTCGATGGGCAGTCCTAAGGCACGGTCCCAAACGAGAGAAGCGAGCACGCCCAACGCGCGCGACACACCGAACAGAACCGTGTAGTAGTTCATCTCCTTCATGCCATAGTATTGCAACAGCACACCCGAATGCGCGTCCACATTCGGCCACGGGTTCTTCACCTTGCCAGTCTCCAACAAAATTGGCGGAACTACCTTGTATACTTGTGCAACAAGCTGTAAAGGAGAAAATATCAACATTGATATTAATATCAAAATTTGATGCAAATTATTAACTTGGAATTAAATCAGAATCATGCTAATTGAATTCCGAATAGAGTGTGACTGTACATTGAGAAAAAAAGCTACTGATTAAAAAAAAAGTGAGTTTATTCAATTAAATATAACGGACACGGGCTGTCAAATATTTGTTAATTTTAAACAAATATTTATTAATTCAAACAATTAACATTGTATTGTATAATTAATTTAAATATTTGACCATTAAATGAGAATAAATTGAAATGAATAGAAATATGAATTTATTTCGATGTTTCCGATTTCTCGAATCGAAAAATGAATATATCTGAGTTCAACATGATGAATAGTTCTTTTGTATTTTAATTTATTTCAATTAAAAAATAGTTTAATATGGACATGAACCATCCAATTCAACATGATGAATAGCTCATTTCATATGCCTATCCGAGTAAAAAAATACTTATGTCGTAAATAACCTTAAGTTAAATTAAGTTAATAAATACATCCCAATTCAAAATTATGAATAAGAACAGTCTCGTTCGAATTCACTTCAATTAAAAAAAATTTCAATATATATCTATATATATATAATTTGTAAACTGTGAATACATCACAGTTTAAAATTAGGAAATATATATGCCATGTCCTGAATTCATATCAGAATACAGTATTGAATAGAAATGTTCCTGTTTCAATCGAAATGGATATAAAAATACTGTTCTATTTATATAAAAAAGGAATTATAAATTTATTGTAAAATCAAAAAAATATTTATAGAAAGATTTATTTTCAAGTCATTGTTTTCTTTTCTATCCATTTCATAAATAGAAACAAATTTATGCCCTCAGTCAATTCATTTCAATTCATTTCAATCCAACTCCGACCTCTAAAGCGCGAACTCGGATAAATTAAAATGAATTGGAATTTTTAATTCATTTCAATCCATTCTCATTTACTAAAAATCACTGCGAACTAAATGCATTTAGTTAGTAAGTTATAATAATTTTTTTCTCAATGTATGCAAATAAAAATGCAATGTTGAAAAAAATTGAATATTCCGAAGTTAATTTTCTCAATCTTTATGGCAATATTCTTAAATATTTAAAGAGATGGATTAATGAATTCGGTTATTTTCTTTTCTTATTTAAAGCAGAATAAAATCTTTCTATTACTTAAAACATTGTAATAAGATGCGCGATTTACCTTGAACAACGGATCGTCTGGCAAATGTTTCAACGCAAACTCCCTCTGACAGGTATACCTCGGATCGGTTTTCCTAAGAACAGCATGTCCGTAGCCGGGCACGACCTGGCCACTCTTCAGTGTATTCCAGATGAACTCCTTGAGTTTGTCATCGCTAGGACTGTCGCCAACCTGATCACGCAACTTCTCCAGCCATACCAGCACTTCCTGATTGGCCAAACCGTGCAGTGGTCCGGCAAGACCATTCATACCGGCGGAGAAGGATAGGTACGGATCTGATAAGGCGGATCCCACTAAGTGAGTGGTGTGAGCGGACACATTACCACCTTCATGATCCGAATGGATTGTCAAATAGAGACGCATCAGTTCGATAAATTGCAGATTGTCATAACCGAGCATGTTAGCGAAATTCCAGGACCAGTCCCGACCAGCGTCAACGGAGCCCAAACCCTTGCCGCCCTTGTAGATGTTGCGGTAAATGGTGGCGGCAACCACCGGTAGTTTGGCGATCAAATTCATCGAGTCCTCGTATATGCTTTCCCAGTACTTACTTTTGTGCACACCTTTGTTATACGCCTTAACAAATTCGCTCTCGCTGTTCAACAACGTAATCGCCGCGGAGAACTGCGTCATCGGATGTAGAGTCTTGGGGAAATTATTGAGGGCCTTGACCACGTGCTCGGGTAACGAGCTCCTGGATGCCCATTCCTGCGAGATAGCCTTCGTTTGCGCTTCTGTAGGTACGTCGCCAGTAATCAGCAGCCAGAAGAGACCCTCTGGAAGCGGTTCCGCGCCGCCGGATGCCTTCGGCAGGAGTTTCTGGCATTCGGGGATTGACTTCCCGCGGAATCGGATGCCCTCCTCCGGATCCAGTACCGATGGTTCCCACACAAGGCCCTTGATGCCGCGCATACCACCATACATCTGCATTCAAAACAAAGTATGTTAGATGGGGCAATAAAAAAAAAACTACAATAATATTATTGCAATTATTTTCAATAGACTTCTTTCGGCTGCCTAAATCCTCTAAGCTTTTTAAGTTTATTCTAATTAATTTCAATAATTTTAATATAATCATGAAAGATTAAAGTTCGTTGTAGTATTTTGAACATTAAGAGTCCTGTTTCAAGTTTATTTTTTAAAATATTCTATAATTATTAAAATTTCTCGAGAATCTTCTTCAAGAATAACGCTAATATTTCCTATTTATTAGAATAAAAATTTGAAATAATTCTTAATGA
>Ga0157363_1002314_pt1 | contig 16714 bp, 21 predicted proteins | sample AttsexASBM1_FD_111477 | JGI IMG/M metagenome (GOLD analysis project Ga0157363, IMG submission 111477) | Fungus gardens microbial communities from leaf cutter ant in Ribeirão Preto, State of São Paulo, Brazil - Atta sexdens ASBM1 | ecosystem: Host-associated > Fungi > Mycelium > Unclassified ... | reverse complement strand
GCTGTTCTGCGGCGTGTCGTGTCGGGCGCGTCGCTTGGATCGTTATCGGGGGCAGACTATACAGGAAGGATGATTATCGTCACCGGCGGGGCCGGATTCATTGGTTCGTGTCTTCATGCCGCCCTGCGTCGCCGGGGCTTGCGGACGGTTGTGGTTGACTGGCTCAGGGATGGGGTGAAGCGGGAAATCGAAGCTGGAGCGGCTGCGCCGCCGCAATGGGCCGGACTCAAGTTCTTCAACGTCTATGGGCCGAATGAATACCACAAGGGGTCAATGATCTCTGTCGTGAAGGTCAAATACGACGAGGTCGTGCAGGATCGTGCGGCAAAGCTGTTCCGCTCGGATGTGCCGGGACTGGCTGACGGGCAGCAGCAGCGGGACTTCATCTGGGTCGGGGACGTTGTGAACGTCATGCTGTGGCTGTTCGATCAGCCTCAGGTCAGCGGGCTGTTCAACTGTGGAACCGGCGTGGCGCGGAGTTATCTCGATCTGGCACATGCGGTCTGTGATGCTGCGAAGCGGGCGCGGGATGTCGAGTTCGTAGACATGCCCGAGAAACTGCGCGGGCAGTACCAGTCTTTTACCTGTGCGGATATGAGTCGACTGCGCGCTGCGGGTTATGATGCGCCGTTTACGTCTCTTGAAGATGGAATCGGGCAGTATGTGCGCGACTATCTTTCCCGTTCCCACCCCAATCTCTGAGAGCCGATTCCGTGAGCCATCCCCTGATCTTTCCTGATTTTGATCCGGTTGCTTTTCATGTCGGCCCTCTTGCGGTGCGCTGGTATGCGCTGGCCTACATGGTGTCGTTCATCATTGCGCTGCCCATTGCGAAGCGTCTGAACCGTCTGGCGCCGGAAGTGGCGACGAAAGAGCAGGTCGATGACTTCCTGTTCTACGCCATTCTGGGTGTGCTTTTGGGCGGACGGCTGGGTTATGTCCTGTTCTACCGGCCGATGGATTATTTTTCGCACCCGTTGGAAATCTTCAAGACATGGGATGGCGGGATGTCGTTTCATGGTGGGGCGCTGGGCGTTATTCTGGCGCTGGCGTATTTCAGCTGGAAGAACCGTCTGAGCTTTCTGGCCTTTGCAGACCGGATCGTGCCGGTGGTGCCGATCGGGCTTGGGCTTGGGCGCTGTGCGAATTTCGTGAATGGGGAGCTATGGGGGCGTCCGGCGTCTCCGGATCTGCCCTGGGCGATGATTTTCCCGACGGGTGGGCCGATTCCGCGTCATCCGTCCGAATTGTATGAAGCCCTGACCGAGGGTGTGCTGCTGTTGTGCGTCATGCTGTTCGCGGCCAGCCGTCCGGCGGCGCGGGAGCGGTTCGGGTTCCTGTCGGGGCTGTTCTTGTTCGGCTATGCCTGCGCACGGAGTTTCTGCGAGTTCTTCCGTCAACCGGATGCGAATATCGGGTTCCTGTCCGGGGGTACGACGATGGGGCAGTTGCTGTGTATTCCGATGGCGCTCGCGGGGATGGGGCTCATGGTTTACGCGATGCGGCGCCCGGCCCAGATTTCGGCTCGGGTGTCGGCACATGTCTGAATCCGTGCTGACGGGATCTGTTCTCAAGGTGCCGCATGGGTTCTTCACGCGGCTCGGGGGCGTCTCTCCGGCGCCGTATGACAGTCTGAACTGTTCGCTGTCCTCGCAGGACGATCCTACGAATGTGACGGAAAACTGGGCGCGTGTGGCGCGGACGCTCGGGGTGGAGCCGGATCATCTGCTGGGGCTGAAGCAGACGCATAGTGACATCACTGTGCCTGTGACAACCGAAACGCCCCTGTGGGTGGCGGGCACCGGGCAGGTTGGGGATGCGCTGGTGACGGACCGGCCTGAGATCGGCGTCGGTGTGATTACGGCGGATTGCGGACCGGTGCTGCTGTCTTCTGAGGATGGGCGGATCGTGGGTGCGGCCCATGCGGGCTGGCGTGGCGCTGCGGGCGGGATTCTGGAATCCGTGGTGGCGCAGATGGTTGCGCTGGGGGCTGTGGGGATTCGGGCTGTTGTCGGGCCTTGCATTGCACCGGCGAGCTATGACGTTGGGCCGGATATGCGCGATGCTGTTCTGGCTTATGGGGCGGAGGGGGAAATCTTTTTCCGTTCAGCGCCCCGCGCCGGGCATTTCCTGTTCGATCTGCCGGGCTATTGCGGGTTTCGTCTGGAACAGGCCGGGGTCCGGACCGTACAGATTTTGGGCGTCGATACGCTGACAGACCCGCGTTTCTTCAGTCATCGCCGCAGGACCCTCGCGGGCGGTGGACATATCGGACATCAGATTTCGGCGATCCGCCCGCTGGCCTCCCCACTGGGCTGAGGGCGGCGAAGGCCGGATTTCTCCAGCAGCCAGCGATCGGCGGGGCGTGAGAGGAGACGGTCCACGAGGGTGCCGAGGCAGAAGGACAGGCCGAGGGTCGGGAGGAACCAGACCCAGCCGAACGTCCAGTTTTCGCCAGTGGCCTTGAACAGGTGGACCATTGGCATGACCACAAACATGTGGCTGAGATAGATTTCGTAGCTCAGTCTGCCCCAGTGGCGCGGCCATGCCAGAAACCGGCTTGCGGTCGCCTTGCCCCAGCCGTTGTAGAAGGCCAGCAGCAAGGCCGCGCAGGATATTGTGAAGAACAGCGGAGCGCCGTAAGCCAAGGTCTGCCAGAGAACATGGCTATTCAGCAGATAGAGTCCGACGCCGAATGTTCCGACCCAGCCCAGCCAGGGCGTGAGACGCGCGAATGTGGAGGGAGACATCCGGTGTGCGAGCAGGGCTGTGCAGACGCCCATGGCGATTGCGGAAATGCCCGGTCCATAGGCTTCGTCCTGCCAGATGTCCGAAGCGTCCCGGATCTGCCATTCCGCAAAAGGCAGGGACAGGCGAGCAGCGCGAACATGCAGACGAGAAGTCTGGGGGCGACCAGTTTCGGGACGCGCCCGCTGAGAAGACAGAGGATCGGAAAGGCCAGATAGAACAGTTCTTCGACCGATAATGACCAGAGTACGTCCCAGTTGGCCGGGAGGTAGTTCGTTCGGGCTTCGTAGAGGTTCAGATGCATGAAAAGGGCGGCGAAAATGGCGCCGGGCAGGGTCTGGCCCTCATGGTGAAAGAGGAAATCAGGTGTTCCCGAGAGGTTAAGCGCGGCGAGAACTCCTAAAAGGACCAGCAGGCATGGCAGGATTCGGCAGGCGCGGCGTCCGGAAAAGGCGAGGATGTTGATGCCGTCCAGACTGCCCCAGCGCCGCATTGTGTGATCGGTGATCAGGAAGCCTGAAATGACGAAGAAGATTTTCACGCCTTTGGCGCCATCCCACGTCAGGGCTTTCAGTAGAAAGGCTGGGAAAACTGCGGCAAGGCCGGTGCGCATCAGGGGAATGCGCAAAGCGAGATGATGGATGACGACGAGGATGATGGAGAGGCCTCTGAGGAGGTCTATCCCCGGATTGCGCTGCGCACCTGTCGTGACTGTCTGCACTTTGAGATCCCATTCTGCGAAAGCAGAACGTTTCTGTAATGGAAATCAGGCATGATTCCGTTCGGATTGCGACAGATGTGCAAAAAGAGGCTGAAGATACCCTCTGCCTCTCTATTTTGTCTCAGAGAGGGAAAATTTCTGAACCCGTCCGGAAGACGCGCCGTTAAGGAGGCAACTCTGTTCCATGACGACACAGGAGTGTTTCCATGCCAGCCGATCCCCGCACCTGCTATCCGCGCCCACCTTTCAAAGGTCAGACGCAGGCTTTCCCCGGTCTTTCGGAGAAGATGGTTCCGAAGCCTGATTATGGGGAAAAAACCTATAAGGGGTCCGGCAAGCTGACGGGACTTGCGGCTCTGATTACGGGGGGCGACTCCGGTATCGGCCGGGCTGCGGCGCTGGCTTTTGCCCGCGAAGGGGCGGATGTCGCGATTTCGTATCTGGAGACGGAGACCGATGATGCGCGGGAGATCAAAGCTCAGATCGAAGCTGAAGGCCGGACCTGTCTTCTGTTGCCGGGTGATATCCGTGAGGCAGCGCATTGCCGCGAGATGATCCGCAAAACCGTTGAGGCTTTCGGAAAGCTCGATATTCTCGTGAATAATGCGGCTTTCCAGAAAGCCCGCGCAAAGCTGGAAGAGATTTCAGACGAGGAGTGGAAACTCCATTTCTCCACGAATACGGATGCACTGTTCCATCTGACAAAAGCTGCATTGCCGCATCTTCAGGCAGGTGCATCCATCATCAATACGTCTTCGGTCAATCTCAAGACGGCGCCAGAGCTGCTGGTACCGTATTCCATGACGAAGGCGGCAATCGCGAATTTCACGTCCAGCATGGCGCAGCAGCTCGCCGGACGAGGCATCCGGGTCAATGCGGTGATGCCGGGTCCGATCTGGACGCCATTTATTGTAACGGGCATGCCGGAAGACGAACAGGAACATCTTGGTTCCGATGTACCTTTGGGCCGTCCCGGGCAGCCCGCTGAACTGGCGGGCGCATATGTCTACTTCGCCGATCCGCTGAACACCTACACCACGGGGGCGCTTCTGGCAGTAAACGGCGGTGTGCCGATGATCTGAGATGGACGCCTGAGTTCAGCTCTTTGCAAACGCCTGCTCGTTGTCGAGCGGGCGTTTTTCTGTTTTAGGGCCGAAGAGGAGCGTGACGGTGGCACCGGACAGAAGGATCAGGGTGGTCAGGCCGAAGACGCCGGGAAAACCGGCCAGCGGGTAAAGCCAGCCGATCAGGACGGGGGAGGCGATGGCGCCGAGACGGGCGATGGCAGACGCAAGTCCCATGCCCCGGGCGCGCAGGGCGGTCGGGAAGAGTTCGGGGGTATAGGCGTAGATGCCGCCGAAAGTGCCGTTCATGAAAAAAGATAGCATCATGCCGAAAATCAGGACCTCGGTGGGGGTCTGGCTGGCCGCCATACCGATGGCGCTAAGTGCTCCGGCGATCATGAACAGCGCCACGGTTCCGCGTCGTCCCAAGCGGTCGGTGAGCAGAGCAGCGCAGGCATAGCCGGGAAGCTGGGCGAAATAGATCGAGATGGCGTAACCGAAGCTGCGGGTGATCGTCATGCCGCGTTCGATCATCAGGGTCGGGATCCAGGTGAAGAAGGCGTAGAAGCTGAAAGTGATGGCCAGCCACATTGCCCAGCTCATGAAGGTGGAGCGCCGCAGGTTCGGGGCGAACAGATCCCGGACCGGGCGCAGGGAAGGGGTGCCACGGTCGGTCGTGGTGGTCAGGCCGACCGCAAGGCCTGCGCTTTCCTCAATGTCGCCGACGATCCGGCAGGCTTCTGCCGTTTGGCCGCGCTCGTCGAGCCAGCGTGGGGATTCGGGCAGGGCGCGCCGCCACCACAGCAGCATGAGGACCGGAAATCCCGTCAGGGCCAGAGCCCAACGCCAGCCATCGTCCATGGCGGGGACAAGCATGAATCTCAGAAGTGCTGCCGTGACGTAGCCGAAAGAGTAGAACCCGGTCAGAGCTGCGGTGAAAGCGCCCCGATAGCGTGTGGCGACGAACTCGCTGAGATAGGGCGCGATGATGGTGGCTTCCGCGCCCGCGCCGATTCCGGACAACAGGCGGCACAGGAAGAAGGCGGTGAAGGAAGACGATCCGGCGGAGAGCAGGGAGCCGATGGCATAGATGGCCAGTGCACTCATCATGACGCGGCGGCGGCCCGACCGGTCTCCCCACCAGCCGGGCAGCAGGGCGCCCAGCCCGTAGCCGAGATAGGTCGCGCTCCCCAGCAGGCCCAGCGCCGGGCCGCTCAGATGCCACTGGTTTTTCAGCATCGGGAGCGCAAAAGCGACAATCGCGGAATCGAGGCCGTCGAACGTATAGCCGAGGCCGCCGAGGAACAGCAGTTTCCAGTGAAAGCGGGTAAAGGGCAGGCATTCGATGCGTGCTGCGATGCTCACGGTGGGGATATCTGCCGGAAACTGTGGAAACGGAACGCAATCGTAGCGGTCGCGGGATGGGATGGTCCAGAGGGATGCAGCCGGGCCGTTGAGTCCGAAAATGGTTGTATCGGTGGCGGTTTTCCGCTACTCCGCGCCTCGCACAGGCACCCCTGGAGGTCTGTGATGAATGAAATTCAATACGCAGGAGCGTAACAGTGGCTAATTTGACGACACTTGCTGTCTCGACGCGTGCGAAGGCTGGTAAGGGGGCAGCGCGCGCTACGAGACGTGAGGGCCTGGTGCCGGCCGTGATCTACGGTGGCAAGGAAGAGCCCTCCATCATCGCACTTGATCCGCGCGTGATCATGAAGGAACTGCATCGCGGTGGCTGGTCCTCGCGCGTGTATAACCTTGCTGTCGAAGGCGCAGAGCCGGTTGCGGCCCTGATCCGCGACGTGCAGCTGCACCCGGTTTCCGATGCTCCGATCCACGTGGACTTCCAGCGCGTTACGGCTGGCACCAAGATCCACGTCGAAGTCTCCATCGCTTTCGTTGGCGAAGAGAAGTCCCCGGGCATCAAGCGTGGCGGCGTTCTGAACGTCGTGCGTCATTACATGGACGTGCAGGCTGATCCGGCGAACATTCCGGAGCACTTCACGGCAGATCTGAGCGGTCTTGAGATCCACGACAACGTGCGTTGGACGGATCTTAAGGGCACTGAGGGTGTTGTGCTGACAGGTGGCCAGAACACCGACGTCGTCATCGCTTCCATCGCTGCGCCGACGGTTGATGCCGAAATGGAAGCCGAAGCAGCTGCGAAGGCTGCTGCTGCTGCTGAAGCCGCTGCCAAGCCGGGCGCAAAGAAGAAGTAATGTCATGAGGCTCTGGACCGGTCTCGGCAATCCCGAGCCGGGGATGAGCCGTCATAGACACAATATCGGCTTTATGGCGGTCGATGAGATCGCCAGGCGCCACGGTTTTTCGCCGTGGCGCAAGCGCTTCCGGGGGGAGACCTCCGAAGGCGTCATCGGAGGGGAAAAGATTCTGCTCCTCAAGCCGATGACGTATATGAACCTGTCAGGTGACAGCGTTCAGCAGGCCGCGCAGTTCTTCAAGATTGCGCCGGACGATATCACCGCATTTCACGACGAACTCGATCTTGCTTTCGGCAAGCTGCGCATCAAGCGTGGTGGTGGCGCCGCCGGGCATAATGGTCTGCGGTCCATGGACAAGTGTCTGGCGGGGTCGGATTACTGGCGCGTACGGATGGGAATCGGTCATCCGGGACACAAGGATCGCGTGACGGGGCATGTGCTGGGTAATTTCGCGAAGGCGGAAGAGCCGGAACTCGAGCGCTGGCTTGAAGCCATGGCCGATGCCGCGCCGCTGTTGGCTAAAAAAGAGCACGAAGCCTTCATGACAAAGGTTGCCCTGCTGGCGGCGTAACAGCGCTCCGGCTGAAATGGCCGGTCAGGGCCGGTCTAACGAACAAAGCGATGACATCCATCAGGGCGTGAAATCCCATCAACCAGATCAGGGGTGTTGCGTGGAGGGCGCGGAGCATGAAGATCAGGCCGATGATCGTTGTGATCAATACGCCTTTACGTCCCTGATACCAGTGCATGCTTCCGAACAGCAGTGTTGAAAGCGTTGCTCCGGCAATCAGGCTGCCGGTGAGCTGCCCTGCGAGCAGGGGGAGTGCCAAACGGAAAAAAAGCTCTTCCCCCAGACCCGCATTCAGGCAGAGCAGAAAGGCTAGCCCGGCTTCGGGCAGGGTGCGTGGGATCAGGGCGGAAAAATCGCCAAGTGGGTTGAGAAGTGCGGGTCGTTTCAGCTTGCGGAGCAGAATGAACACGCCCGCGAGGATCAGAAGCCCGCAGGTGAATCCTGCGAAAAATGCGGGTGACATTTCAGGAGGCGTCGTGCTGGCCGGTGTCGCCGGTGCGGACAGGCGTAGCTGGGCAAGGGATGTGGGCTTCAGGGATTCGGGCAGGAACCAGAGCGTCACGAGACCCCCAAGATCGAAAAGCAGGACGCTTTGGAGCAGCCATTTCAGATAGAAGCGGCGTCTTTCCTGAGTGTGGGGGGCCGTGCGGAAGATTTTCCAGTCCTGCATTCCCCTGCGGCTGTGGTGCGCGCAGGCGGCCAGCAGGAATGCGAGCCAGAGGATTGCCAGAATTCTTGCTGCGGAGATGCTGTGCAGGATTGTCATGAATGGGTTCTCTTTCCATATTGGAAAGTCAATACCGTGCAGCAGGATGGATTTGAAACGACGCATGTGAGCAGGCGAGACGATGCGCGTGCGCAATTGGAATCGCTTGACGCTTTCAGGAGCAGGCTTCCGAAAGAGCTGGCTTGTCCGTGGTGGAATGCGCCCGTCATGGGTGGGCTTCTGGCGCTTCTCACCTTTGCGATGAGTCTGGAGCCGCCCTTCGTTTTTCTGCTGGAAGGGCTGTGTGTCGCCTTGATGGGCATTTTCTTTGCGATTGCGCGGCGGCGAATGGGATATTTCGTCAATGGGTACCGTCGGGGACGGACCCGGAAGATCGCAATCGGCATGATCCTGGCGGTTTATGCGATGATGGCGCTGTCCGGAGCAGGGGAAAGGGTGTTTCATCTGACGTGGCTGCCGTGGATTGCGACTCTGGGCAGTTTTGCGATCGGCTATGGAGTGGCGCTGCTCTGGCGGAGGGTCTGGCAGGCTGGTATGACGGCGCGGTTGTGACGGCTGTTCCTCAATTCGATCCTGTTATTCATCCTCCGGTCCGGTTGCAGCTTGCTGCGGCTCTGTCGGAAGTAAGTGACATGGAGTTTGGCCGGGCGCGGGATCTGCTGGGTGTAAGTGACTCGGTCCTGTCCAAGCACCTCGCACAGATGCAGGAAGCGGGTTATGTGCGGTTGCGTAAAGCGCCTCTGGGGGGACGGCAGCGGACCTGGCTGGTTCTGACGGCACAGGGGCGTGCGGCTTTGAAGGCGCATGTGCGGGCCTTGCAGGATTTGGCGGGAATCGTGGGCTGAATGCCTGTTTCGTAAGGGTGGGAGGTTGTGAGCCTCTCTGGTTTCTGCGAACACAGGGCGACGGATTTTTCTGGAACGGGTCGTTCGCGTTCGAGCGGTCTTTTAATGATGATGGAGAGCACGAATGGGTTTCAATTGCGGCATCGTTGGTCTGCCCAATGTTGGCAAGTCCACGCTGTTCAATGCCCTGACGGAAACGGCCGCTGCACAGGCTGCGAATTACCCGTTCTGCACCATCGAGCCGAATACGGGGCGTGTGGCCGTGCCGGATGCGCGGCTGGATGAACTGGCGCGGATTGGCAAGTCCATCCGCAAGGTTCCGACAAGCCTTGAGTTCGTGGATATTGCCGGTCTGGTCCGGGGCGCGTCCAAGGGCGAAGGTCTTGGGAACCAGTTCCTCGCCAATATCCGCGAAGTTGATGCCATCGTGCATGTGCTCCGCTGCTTTGAAGACGATGACATCACCCATGTCGAAGGTGGTGTTGATCCGGTTCGCGATGCGGACATCATTGAGACGGAGCTGATGCTGGCGGATCTGGAGAGCCTTGAGAAGCGCCAGATCGGTCTTCAGAAGCGTGCCCGCGGCAACGATCGTGAGGCTCAGGCCCAGCTTGAACTGATGGAGCCTCTGCTCGCGGCGCTGCGGGACGGTAAGCCGGCGCGGACTGCTGTTCCGAAGGGGCAGGAGGTGGAGGCATCCCGTCTTCAGCTTCTGACGACGAAGCCCGTTCTTTATGTCTGCAATGTTGAGGAAGCCTCGGCGTCCACCGGCAATGCGTTTTCGGAAGCTGTGCGCAAGCGGGCCGAAGCCGAGGGTGCAGGCGTTGTCGTGGTGTCGGCCGCTATTGAAGCGGAAGTCAGCCAGTTGCCGCATGAAGACCGGACGGAGTTTCTGGACGGTCTGGGTCTGACGGATAGCGGGCTGGATCGTGTGATTGCGGCTGGTTACAAGCTGCTGGGTTTGCGGACGTATTTCACGGTTGGGCCGAAGGAATCGCGCGCTTGGACGATTACGGCCGGGACGAAGGCACCTCAGGCCGCTGCCGTGATTCACAACGACTTCGAACGCGGGTTCATCGCTTGCGAAACCGTGGCTTTCGACGACTATGTGGCCTGCAATGGCGAGGCCGGGGCCAAGGAAGTCGGCAAGTTGCGGATCGAAGGCAAGGAATACGTGGTGCAGGACGGTGATGTCCTGCTGTTCCGCTTCAATGTCTGAGGTAGGGGAAGACGCCGTCCGGATTCTGGGCGGTCTGGCGGAGAAGGCCCGTCGGGCCAGTCGGAATCTGACGCGCGCCAGCGAAGATACTCGTAATCTTGCGCTGTTCGAGGCCGCAAAAGCTTTGCGGGAGCGGTCTGGTGAGATTGTTGCGGCCAATCAGAAGGATTTGGCTGCGCTTTCTGAAGACCGGAATGCTGCTTTCCGGGACCGTCTGACGCTGACGCCTGAGCGCGTGGATGCGATGGCGCGCGGTCTGGAGGATGTTGCGCGCCTGCCGGATCCTGTGGGGCGTGTTCTGGTGGAATGGGATCGGCCTAATGGTCTGCATTTTCGGCGGGTTGCGACACCGCTTGGCGTGATCGGCATGATTTACGAGAGCCGTCCGAATGTCGGTGCGGATGCGGCGGCGCTGTGCATCAAGTCGGGGAATGCCGTGATTCTGCGCGGGGGCGGGGAGAGTCTGCATTCTGCGCGCGCGATTCAGGCCGCGATGGAAGATGGATTGCGAGCTGCCGGGCTGGATGAAGCCTGTGTGCAAATTCTGCCCTCTGCTGACCGTGCTCTGGTGGGGGCCATGCTGCAGGCTTCGGGGCAGATTGATCTGATTATTCCGCGTGGTGGCAAATCCCTTGTGGAGCGGGTGCAGCGCGAAGCCCGTGTTCCGGTTCTTGCCCACGCGGATGGCCTGAACCACACCTATGTTCATGCAAGTGCTGATCCAGCCATGGCGCGGAAGGTGCTTCTGGATGCGAAAATGCGGCGGACGGGCGTCTGCGGGGCCACGGAAACGCTGCTGATTGATGCTGCGATTGCGCAAACACTTCTGCCGCTTCTGGTTCAGGATCTGGGGGCGAAAGGATGCGCGTTCCGGGCTGATGATAGGGCCCGCGCGATTGTGCCGACGCTTGAAGCCGCCCGGGCTGACGATTTCAGGATGGAATGGCTGGATTCGGTGTTGTCGATTGCCGTCATGGACGGCGTTGAGGACGCTCTGGATCATATTGTCCGGCATGGAAGCTCGCATACCGAGGCCATTATTGCCGAAGATGCAGAGGCTGCGGCTGAGTTTCTCAACGGGACGGACAGTGCGGTTGTGATGTGGAATGCCTCCACGCAGTTCTGTGACGGTGGGGAGTTCGGATTCGGTGCGGAAATCGGTATTGCGACGGGGCGGATGCATGCGCGCGGTCCGGTGGGGCTCGAACAGCTCACATGCTATCGCTACGAGGTGATCGGCACCGGACAGGTGCGGGGCTGAGCCGTATTCCGACGTCTGGCGACGGCCGGGCTATGCGGATCGGCCTGCTGGGGGGCTCGTTCAATCCCGCCCATGCCGGTCATCTCATGGTGGCACGGCGGGCGTTGCGGGCGCTACGGTTGGATCAGGTGTGGCTCATGGTCTCGCCAGGGAATCCACTCAAGTCGGGCAAGGGAATGGCGCCGTTCAGGGTGCGCCTTGCGTCTGCGGAGCGGATTGCAGATGGGCGGCGAATCGTTGCGACCGATATCGAATCCCGTCTGGGGCAGCGTTTCACCGTCAAAACCGTGGCCTTGCTGAAGCAGCGCTTTCCGCATGTGCGGTTCGTCTGGCTGATGGGGGCGGACGGGCTTGCGCAACTCTCACGATGGAAGCGCTGGCGTCGGTTGGCCGCGTTGGTTCCCATCGCTGTTGCTCCGCGTCCGGGAAGCGTTTCGCCCGCGCTCAGAGGGGCTGCGGCGTCAGTTTTACGGCACCAGAGACGGCCTTCTCGAGAATCTCCGGTGCTTGCGGAGCGAAAAGGCAACGCATGGACGTTCCTTTCTGCGCCGCAGAACGATATATCGGCTACAGCGTTGCGTGAGTCCGGCCAGTTTCGTCCGGAGTCCGATCAGGAGTAAAAACCATCACCAAGACGACCTCTCCCGAATCGCAGGCCAAAAAGCCTGTGCGCCGGAAAACCAGCTCCCCCGATGTGGCACTGGCCGAGGCTGCCAAGGTGCCGGGAACGGCTCGCAAGAAGGCGGCTGTTGCCGGACCGAAGAAAACGGCCGTCAAGCGCGAAGCCGTGCAGCCGGACGTTCTGACCAGCATGCTGAGCGTCATCACCGCGAGTCTGGATGAAGACAAGGGTGAAGACATCGTTGTTCTGGATCTTGTCGGCCGTGCGAACTTCGCAGACCGCATGGTCATTGCGACCGGTCTCGCTGACCGCCAGATCTCTGCGATGGCGCATCACATCGAAAAGAAGCTCAATGAGATCGGCATCAAGCGCATTCTGATCGAAGGCGCGAATGGCAGTGACTGGGTTCTGATCGATGCCGGCGATGTTGTCGTTCATCTCTTCAAGCCGGAAAGCCGCGAGCTTTATGGTCTGGAGCGGATGTGGGGCACGGATCTGGATGGCAGCGAAAACGAAGTCGCGGTCGGACAGGGCGAAGAGCAGGACTGAATGAAGCTGGTCGCAATCGGTCGGCTCAAAGCCGGGCCGGAGCGCGAACTGTTCGAACGTTATGCGGGCCGGATCCGGCCCGCCCTGACGGTGACGGAACTCGCGCCGTCAAAGGGCAGCGTCCAGGAGCAGAAGCGCAAGGATGCTGCGGCTCTGCTGGGGGCCTGTCCTGACAATGCCCTGATCGTGGCGCTGGATGAGGGTGGAAAGATGCCTGACAGCCTGCGTCTGGCGGAAATGCTGTCTCGCTGGCAGGAGTCGGGCCGTCCCATTCATTTTCTGATTGGTGGTGCTGAAGGGCTGGATTCGAGCGTGATACAGCGCGCTGATTCCGTGATTTCCCTTGGGAAACTGACCTGGCCGCACATGCTGGTCAGGGTTCTGATTGCCGAACAGGTTTTCCGGGCTCAGGCCATCAATACCGGCCATCCCTACCATCGGGAATCCCGACCGGATTGAGTGGCCGGGTTATATTTTCCTGATTATATCAGCGAATCGAACGGTCTGGCGCGTCCGAGGTGAAGGCATCGTCCGGCGCTTCGGCAACTTCGGTGCTGAGCATCGGATGGCTCAGGGCGTCGGAGCTGTTCACGACAGCACTGTGACGGAAACCCGAGGGGCTCGAGGCGCGGGCCAGCACAACATGCGGGGCCGGATTGCGGTCACCGTCGTCGGAACGGGGATAGATGAAGCCGTATGTCGGGTAGATGCTGCCCAGTCGGCCGCTGCGATCATTGAGAGCAACACGGACGGCGCTCCAGTCATTGTTGGGAGAGACGTCAACGACGCGGACATTGTGCGCGATGCCGTTCGAGGCCCAGTGTGACTGGTCGATATAGATCGTGCGGCTGTCTTCAACTGAACGCACCACAGCGACGTGGCCGAGGGGCATGCGGCGGATCGCCCGGAAATTTAGAACCGATCCGGCCTGCGGTGCAGAGCCACGGGCATAAACGCCAGCAGCATTATACCACCAGTCCCGCGCATTGCCGTGCAGTTCGACCTCAGAGGCCGTTTTGGCGTAGGCGACGCACTGGATGACGTGAGCATAGGCATGATGGTGGCTGATGGAACGGTGACTGTGGAAAACGGACCGTCCGTGATGAGCCGAACTGTGACGGGCCTGAGCCTGTCCTGAAAAGAACGCGACAGCGGAGAGCGCCAGAGCGGAGAGAAAGGATTTCCGGCAACTTTTATGCTTCACGATCTTTAGGATCCTGATTGGTTGTGTGTTGTTCGGGTTACAGGGAGGTAACAACCTTCCTGCAACCCTGACAAGAGTAGAATGCAGACCTGTGTGTTAAATTTTCATTTCCATGGAAAATCTTTTTGACACCACATCTTGCTGTATTCTCGCCACAATCGTTCGGGTCAGATCATTTCGTTGTTGTGAGCATGATCTCGACAAGAATTTTCGGGTCGGCCATCACGGCCTGAACGCAGGCGCGGGCGGGGGCTGCGTTTTCCGGAAGCCAGGCGGACCAGAGCGTGTTGAGCGCAGCGCGGTCCGCGATGTCTTTCAGCCAGATCTGGGCCTGCAGGATACGGGTGTTGTCGGTGCCGTGTTCTTCAAGGATCTGGTCGAGCTGGTCGAGAACGCTGCGGGTCTGTCCTTCGATACCCTGTGACAGGTCGGCTGCAACCACACCCTGCGTGAAAATGAAGCCGTGATATTCTACAGCCTTGGACAGGATTGCGTTGGGTGCTGTGCGGATGATGCGGCTCATGATGACACCTTGGTCTGGAGAGGAAAGGGCGAGAGTGACCTTCCTGCGAAAGAGGGTCAATGATCTGCGCGATACAATCCTTCCGGTTGACTTGTCGTGCGGAGACGGAGCCTGTATCGCCACATCAGAACGGATCGTCTGGAAGGAGGAGTGATGACTCCTTTGTATGCGAAGCGGGTGCCGGTTACGCCCTTGCGGCAGAACTGCACTATTCTCTCAAATGACGCGGGCCGTGCTGTTGTGGTGGACCCGGGTGGGGATGTTGATGACATCCTTCAGGAACTGGGTGACATGTCTGTCGAGGCCATTCTCCTCACACATGGTCATCTGGATCACGCTGGTGGGGCGGCTTCTCTGAAGAGAGCTCTTGAAAAGCGGCAGAACCAAAGCGTTCCGGTTGTAGGGCCGGATCGGCGGGATGAGTTCCTGTTGCAGAGCATTACGCAACAGGCTGCTGCTTTCGGGCTTACCGACATGGAAAATGTAATGCCTGATCGCTTCGTCGAGGGCGGAGAGGTGCTGCACTTTCTGGGGCAGGACCTGCATGTGGCGCATATTCCGGGTCATACTCCAGGGCATGTCGTTTTCATGGACCACGACAATAGGCGCGTTCTGGCAGGGGACACGCTGTTCCGAGGAACGGTCGGCCGTACGGATTTCGCTTATGGGGATTCACGCGCCCTTATCGATGGCATCCGGACCCATCTGTTAAGTCTGCCTGATGATACCGTGGTTTTGTGTGGACACGGAATGCCGACGACCATCGGTGAAGAACGTCGGGCCAATCCGTTTCTGATTTCCTGAACCTGAAAGTCATACCTTCATGCGAACTTTAAGTTTTGTGCTGCTGGCGGCTCTTGGACTGAGTGCTGGTGTTGCCAGAGCAGAAGATCCGATCACGCAGGCACAGGCGCGTCTGCCAACGGATAGTCTGACGATCACGACCCGTGATGGGCAGAAGCACGTTTTCACGGTGGAGCTGGCCAAGACCTATCGTCAGCAGGAAGTTGGGGAAATGTTCCGCAAGCATCTGCCTGAGAACGAGGGCATGCTGTTCATGTGGCCTGCGCCGCAGGTGTCGGACATGTGGATGCGTAACACGTTTGTGCCTCTGGACATCGTTTTCATTGATTCCACCAACCACATCCACGCTATCGCGGAAAATGCGGTGCCTCTGAGCGAAGCTATTCTGCGGAGCGACGGTGTGGTTGCGAACACGCTCGAACTGGCGGGCGGTGTGACGGCGAAGTTGGGAATTCGTGTCGGAGATGTGGTTTCCAGTTCCGCTCTGAAACATTGATGGTCCTGTGAAGATACTGGTTACCGGTGTTGCCGGATTTATAGGGTTTCATGTTGCTGAAGCCCTTCTGAAGCAGGGAATGGATATCGTTGGGATTGATGTTCTCAACGACTATTATGACCCTTCCCTGAAAATGGCGCGGCTAAGTCAGCTCGAGCATCATCCGAAATTCAGTTTCGTGAAAGTGGATGTGGCCAACCCGCAGGCCATGCAGGACGTTGTTGGGCAACATCCCGATCTGGAAGGCGTCATCCATCTCGCCGCTCAGGCTGGTGTTCGATATTCGCTGATCGATCCCTATTCTTATGTGACGGCGAATGTGATGGGGCAGGTTGCGCTTCTGGAAGCGTGCCGAGGCCTGAAAAAACTGACGCATGTCGTGTATGCGTCTTCGTCCTCGGTTTATGGACGCAATCAGGAAACGCCTTTTCGGGAAACGGATCGGGTCGAACAGCCGAGTTCCCTGTATGCGGTCACCAAGCGTGCGGCCGAACTGACATCGGAATCCTATTCGTATCTGTATGGCATTCCACAGACTGGCCTAAGATTCTTCACGGTTTATGGCCCGTGGGGACGGCCCGATATGGCTTATTACGGTTTTGCGAAAGCGATCTCAGAAGGTCGCCCGGTCACTCTCTATAAAGGGAAGGGCCTTTCACGCGATTTCACCTATATCGATGACATCGTCAGAGGTGTGGTGAAAATTCTTGTGAAGCCGCCGGAGGCCGGGGTGTCACGTCTGCTCAATCTTGGAGGGGACAGACCTGAAAAAGTTACCCGGATGATCGCATTGCTTGAGAAGGATTTGGGGAAGAAAGCTCTGGTTGAACGCCATCCGCGTCCTGTGGCGGATATGGAATCGACATGGGCATCTTTGGAAAAAGTGAAGGAATTGTGCGGGTGGGAGCCTGAAGTTTCCTTTGAAGACGGCATGAGAGAGTTCGCTGTCTGGTTCAAGAAGTTCCACGGAATCTGATTTTTTCACAAAAATGCAATTTTCCTGTTGACCCCCTCCGATCTCCCCCGTATAAGCCCGTTCACCGACGCAGCGGGGCCCACTTTGAGGGGTTCTGGAGCGGCGGGGATGACGGTCTTTGAAAATTGAATATGGAATTGGAAGGGATATGTTGGCGGCGTT
>Ga0157363_1002313_pt1 | contig 16715 bp, 4 predicted proteins | sample AttsexASBM1_FD_111477 | JGI IMG/M metagenome (GOLD analysis project Ga0157363, IMG submission 111477) | Fungus gardens microbial communities from leaf cutter ant in Ribeirão Preto, State of São Paulo, Brazil - Atta sexdens ASBM1 | ecosystem: Host-associated > Fungi > Mycelium > Unclassified ... | reverse complement strand
TCGTCAGACCACGCCTTTATTTCGTTTTTATCTATCTTGTTCGAATTGCCGCTCGTATTATCGCTTATTACCAGTCTTTCATCGACCAGCACACAATGGCGATACATTCATTGTATTGTTTAGCATTGTGATGCCATTCTTCTATATCATCGATCATTCTCTATTTCGAGTGATTTCGACTGATTTCCTTTTCACTAGTGTGATATGCCATGTGATACATTGGATATATTCCACTATCCCAGTCATAAACAAATATGTTCAACTAATCATCGAAATTGTAGTCTGTTCCTGCATATCCAATTAATTTTTCCTATTCCTGCTACTCTTAATGGTTTCAAATCACGCAAATCTGATATATTATCAGTGAAATTAAACTTGTTAAACAAGCCATGTTTCTCACAGTTTGACAGAATGGATCAAAAGATAACATTAAAATAACGATAAAAATATTCTTTTAAAATGTTATTTAAAATTTTCTATTTTCTATTTTATTTTTCGTAACATACTGCGCGCGTTAGTCGACGAAAATTTTGTAACACAACACGCTTGATGAATTGGTTATCGATCAGTTTGATAATCCGCTGACTATGCAATCAGCACGCCAATTTTATCCATGCGCTCTCGTCAGATTCTCAGTTCTTCCTTGTCTGATCGTGTTTTCCGGAGATATAAACAAATATGAACCCGAAAGAAGATATTCGCAAAAGCTATTTCATAAATAATAACAGTAATATTATATTAATATTATTAAGATGTTAATAAAATACTTATTTCTGATATGTATTATTTTATTATTATCGTTATCGTTTGTGAATTGCCGATCATTTGATGACTGTTTTTAATCCCTTTTCATTTTGTAAACTATTCGCTCAAAATAAAACTTGGTCTATCAGATAATGTATGAGAAATCTTAAATATTATTAATTTAATATCTACAATGTTTAAATCAATGTTTAAATAACACAATCGAATTATATTAAATTAACATTCAAATGATAAAAATTTAATACAAAATGTTAATAATAATCGATTTTACCATAATTACAATTTATTCTTTGTTGCGTATTAACTATTCATAGTACTTAGAATTTTGAAGGGCATGATGGATACATTGTGATTGTCGTGATTATTATACATCCAAATCACAGTAACATGAGTTATATGAGTTTCGATATTAATTAATATTTACTTTCCCGTTGCTTTGGTTGCAAGCATTTCTCGTTATACACTACGAGTAAACATAGTATATGTAATTTGACATATCCCGCGGGGATACTTCGTGATTATGTAACAACATTGCAGTAAAATGACCCGCGATTTCCAATCATTATCCGTATTATATCGCGATATTGTGAATAAGATATGAAAAAATATGTTGTGGTAATATGGCTAAACTAATACAAGCGTTTTTTGTTGCCCGAACAATGATATTTATGAATTTCTCGAACCAATTTCAGTGTAACTTGTGTTCAGTGTAACACAATTCAATAATGTTTTAATCTTACAAAAACTTGTTTGAACAAAAACAAAGCTTTTAAGTGTTCTGTAACGATAATCGTTCACGACTGTTAATGTAAAACTTAACTAATCAAATAAAATTTCTGGCATCATAACATCCTTACTATTAGTAGAAAAAAATTTTGTCTGGTTAGTATCAATGTATCTATAAATTTTTATATAAGAAACTTCACTACATCATTTAATTTCTTCAATTTTTCATAAATTAGGTACATTATTATACTTATAAGCGTCTCGCAACTATCGTACATTTGATAAAAGAATTAAAATTTTGAAACCTAAATGCCTAAATACAATTTATTGGGAAATAATATTGGGTATAAATATAAAATATTCTCAATTTATTCTCTCAAAAAAGTACTCTGACGATAATAAAAATCAAAGAAAAATAACTAATAAAGTATTTATCCGTTGAGAACCAAAGCTTTCTAATAAAATAACTTATGGAAGATCTTACTTTCTAAAGGTTTTCAGGGTCGCTAAATTTAATTCTGATACCACATTTCTAAAATTCAAATTTCAAAAAAACGATTTGATTGTTGTAAAATTCTGTTTTAGGTTTACGGTATTTTTAATTTAAATATAGCCTGTCAAATTCAAAAAGATAATAATCTTTTCTATCATAAACAAAAATCTAATATCATAGTATTAATAAAAGTTTAAAAGTCAGTTTGGAAATTAATACTAACTGTATATGTATCTGTGATAAGCTTCAAATAAAACGAAACTGGAAACTTGATGTTATTTCACAATTTAAAAACTTTCTAAAACCGAGTTTTATGATAATCAAATAATTTTTTAAATTGAAATTCCATCCATCCATATAAAACATATATTTAGAATTTTTTTATTTTTGTATTCAGATTCGAATAAAATATTATAAAATTACCCCATAAGCAAAGTTTCGTAAAAAATGAATGAACAGTTTAATAAAAGGGAGTGACGAGATCACTGGTTCACAAAGGAAATTAAAATATTGTTATGAAAATAAATATTAACAATACTTTTCAAAACTGTTTTTTAATTCATTTTTTGTTAGATATAGAACGTTTATGTCAATTGTTGGAAGTACTTTTTACTTATGACCAAGGTATTTTTTATCAAAAGTTTCATTGTTACAATTTACTAGCAAGAAGTATCGTTTTGATCCAAATTCAGGTTATACAGTGTCACCCCTCTCTTGGAATACATTCAACGTTTTCTCTTGCGCGCATATAAACATTCCATGCACTCACACAACTTGCAAAAGTACTTCACGAGAACTATTTCTGTCGTCGACTTTTCGTTCGACGATGCAAGTTTGTCTTTCCAACGGCGCGTAAGTTACCCTGGGAAATCCAGGTTTCGCAATGGATATCTGATCGAGGGATATCCCCATGAGCAAGAGGCGGAATACGATGCGTGATCTATAGTGTGATCGCGAATTCAAACACTTAAATAAAATTGTATAAAATAATGATATAAATTACCATGTACCATATAAACTATATCGTATTGAAAAGGAATTTAAAGGTATAAAAAAACGTATCAACACAAATATTAAAAATATTAAAAAATACATATCTAAAATAAAACTAGAAATGCAATTTTAAATAAATATTTCGTTTAGAAATAAAATATATCTGTTTCTTATGTGAGAGAAATAATTTAGAGTTCTTTAATTAATTGACAAATTAATATTTTAAGTTTTATTTATTATTGTTTATTTATTAAGTCATTACTTTTCATAATTTTGAGCTACATTTTAATACTCTCGATAAATTTTCTGTAAAATTATTTTTGAAATTATTATAAAACCTGCTATTGTGAGGAGAAAAAGAACTTCTCATTTTCTTTTGAAAATTTTGTATGCGAAACATACTTGCTGAGCAATCTGTCTAAAATTTGACACACGATATGCGTCGTTATATTTCGTCGTACACGGGTGTGCATATGTAAGCGACATCGTATCGATTGTTCCTGAAAAATATACATATTCCTCGTTCAGGGTGAGAATGATTTATGAGGTAAAGCGTTAAATCTTAACCGAATTGAGATAACGCGAATGTCACTTCGCTTCGAGCTGCTTGTTATTTTTCATCAGAAATGTCCACGATGTATTAGAGCCATAATGATTTGCGATCCATTTATACACATATCAATGATGTATCAATTCCTCTGCCATTATCTTCACATCGCGCAAATTTATTCTGTAATACTTTAAAGCATTTAAATAATTTGAATTTCGCACTTCATTCATGTTATTAGACAAGTATCTTTATTAGTTATTATCTTATCTTTATTAGTATCTTTATTAGTTATTATATTATAGCGTTTGCTAATTAGATTACATAGCTCGAATTATCGGTAAAATGTCTGCTAAATTCTCTAACACAGGAATGGACCAAAATTCGCTAATTGGACATTAATTAATATTAATTGATATCATAATATTTAATAATCTGAAACAGTACTTTGAAATGAGTGAATAATAACTTGATATAATCAGACATACGAATCATAGTTGATTAAATTTAGAAAAATCAGGAAATATTGAAAAGAATCTAAAAGTATTGTAATATAATAATATGAAGATACATTAATTAATTTTTATATTAATTTTTATAGATACGCAATATGCTTAACATGCGATAAACACAATAGAAAATATTTTCCATACATATACAGTAGAAAAAAATTCATATTGCCGGTCTTTAAAATTTTTGAATTAAATTTTTAATATATCTACGTATTAATTTAATATTATGTTAAGCTGATATATTTAACATTTTTCAATATTAAAACAACACAATTTATAAGTAAATAAACAAATAATATAAAAATAATATATTTTAAAACGTAAATTCTAAGTTAAATATATTAAACACATGTTAATTTAACATATCATAAAATATAATTTTATTAAAAAAAATAAGCTTCCACTATTTATTTACGAATTCTTAGTCAGTTATGTTTTTTGTGTACATTTTTTTGTTAACATTTTTACATTTAGATTATCCTCTAATATATTCTCTAATATATATATTATAATAGTTGTGTTAAATTAACATATAAAAATTTAAATAAACACGAGAAATGTGTCAAATTTAATACAAATTTTTCAATTATGTATAAATAATCAATATATTGATTAACTGTCTGAAGCTAACTATTTAAACTAACTGTTTAAAGATTCTAATAAAAAATTAAAAAATATTCTCTCTCTCTTTCTCTACGGATAATCTTACATGCAAAAAAACTAATACCTGCGGTATCAATAATTGTTCTTTTAATATCAATCCATTTTGTTAACTGTAAATGCATAGAAATTTGTCTTGATAGCAGCAGCCGATAGGACAGTTCAGTAAGATGTTATCCGTGTACGACCGGCGAATTGGGGACGCATAGACCCAGCTTAGATATCGAGTAGAATTTAATCTCGGATTTCGGTGACAACGAGACTGCGGATTGGAGAGGAAAAATTCCGACTGATTAACAATAAGTTGATCCGCCTGAGAATCACGATGTAAATAACGTGAAAGTATTATTTGCGAGAGAAATATTAGTGCAAATCAAAATAAAAATAAAAATATGATTTCAATGTACAGCACACGTAATACTCATCACATATACATTTATTTCTAGCAGAAATTAAAAAGTTTTCTCTGTATAGGTTCATATAAAACAGATTATTGCAGTAAAAAATGGATTTAATTTTAAATTAAATACTTTCACGTATCTTTTCATATATTTTTCGAAAATTTATTTTTCTTTTGCTCATAGCATTTGAAAATGTTCTTCCACACTTCACGATTATTGCCTCGTAAAAATATAATTCCGTTTTATTTGATAATTTCGAATTAATGTGCGAAATAATATGCGTTACAAAAAAGAAGACTGCACTTTATTTCGAAACGCAAGGTATCATATCACCACTTACAAAATTCATTTTACGAAACTTAACCTCGGAATTAATTGGAATGTCTTTGACAGAAACGACTGGTTTTAACGAAATCGAGCATGCGTCTATTTATTGATCGTTAACATCGTTTCTGGAGTAACATAATTTCGCGCGAGATAACGAGCTCTCGATCGCAAACAGTTGAGTAACAAAGATCGTGTTTGTTCCCATTATACGGGATATTTCATATTTACTATTGTTTGTTTACCTATTTTCTTCCACTTTGAACATTTTCAATGAAACGTCAAGACTTAAAAACCGACAATTTTTAAATGACTTATGAATAAAAACAATAGGCTCGCCGCATACCAAACTTCTAAACTGTAAATTCCATTACGAAGTATTATTTCTTGTTTAATTTCGAATAAACTTTATTTTAACAAATTTTCAATTCGAAATTGAATTACCAAGAAATATGTAATATGATTTCAAAGGAATATAGATCTATAAAAGCACTTTAAGCGCATCTCAACATTTTCACCTGAGGCGAAATGACCGGCAAAGCTCTAGAGGATCTCTCATTTTCCTTGGTATCGTTGCAATACCTTATCTTATAATAATATAATGTCCGGGTGCAGGCTAGAAGCGTGTAATTGCGGTGGCTATGTTAGAACAGGTGCTACGAGGAATTTTCTCGCACAAAAATCCCTCATTGTTCTCGAAAAGAAATTGCACGGCACAATAAGGCGAAAGAGCCGTAGGTTTTCTGGACTCTGGAGAATGAATGTTAATTGGTTAAAAAAAAAACGTTTTACTGCTTAATAGCTAATATATTATTTGCAACGAAAATATTGAGTATTTAAACATTTTAGTATTCAAACAATACATTATTATTACACTCAGAAAAAATAAAAAGGTGACAAAAAATTGATCAAATTCCGTGGAAATATTCCACACTCAGATTAATTCTCCACGCATTTCATATATAAGTTTCTATATCTCCAGCACTGTTTCTATAATAGTACAATATACAGATTATTTATTTTTCAATTAATTATAAAATATGATATATGAACAGTGTAGATAAATTATACAAAATTTATCATATATCAATTGAAATAAATATAGTATATAATTATTATATATAATTATTGCAAGTGAGATAATGGATAATTTATACGATTCAGTTTTAGTTGTATTGTTTTAGCTTTCAGCTAAATACAAATAATATAAACGGCGGAAACAAATAAATGAGATTACGATATACATTATTGATATTTTCAATTGCAAACGATCATCATGTGCAAAGTGGAACTTATAGTTTCAGGTCATACAGTCGCAGCAATCGTATTATCAAAGTCGATACCTCGAGGCTTGTGCTACCCTCTACCTATTCATCAAAATCGATCATGCATCGTAAACGTGGATGTATTGGCCATCATTAGTATGCAACTTTGAAGGGATCATATCTCATGGTCAAAGTGTATAATGACGTAAGAAGGTGGAGTAAATCTGTCATTACATTAATTTTCCCTCACATCACATTGAAGATACAATAAAGTCCTCCGACTCACTTCATCTGAGAGATATCATTCCTTTTTGAAGGAGATATCATTCCTTTCTGTCTGCTTTGTGTGCATCTGTTCCCCTAAATGAGACAAGGGGTATATGACACGTAAAACTAAGCCACTGGAAATCAGAAACTGCAAATAATGACAGTAAAAGAGAAAAGGAAAAAAAATGAGAGAGCTGCGGACCGGTAGATAAAAAGTTTTTACTCGCTCTTCGAGGACAAAAGCGGCTACTATCTGTGATTAATACATGAAGCCGGATAAATTGGATATTGTTAAAATGTAATATATAAACAACCCATAGTGTGTAAAAATATGTATGATGGATCAAAAGTCTGAATACAATCGAATATTTCATTATAAAATAAAGCATTTTTATAAAAAATTTTTCGTGTCAAAGCCTACTCTGTATATTACATTATAACGAGAACATTAGAAAAAAAAATTAAAATATTCTCTACAGAAGAAAACAGCTGTTATATAATAATTTTAATTTCTTATTGCTATTAATTTCTTGATATTGCAATAAAACTCATTTTTCGTGCTTGAATTTTTTAACTTGCCGCATCGTTTTCAATGTACAAAAATCTATAAGAAACTTAATCTATTCAAAATAATTTTTACTGTAAACTAGTGCAATCTAAATTTGCGGATGTAACATGGGATAAACCGAGACGAATCGGATTATATAGAACGAATCAAATATAGCTTTGAGATCGTTAGTCAACAGTTGAATTTGTTAGCTGTTTAATCTACTAGTTACTTTCGCGCGAAACTTCCACTGGAAATAGACAATTCTATATTGCGATTCAATGTCAATAAACGACAAAGCGCAAAAACTGTGAATATACAAAAAAATTTTATCTCTAATAATAACTTACAATTCCAAAAAAAAAATCACGAATTTTGTGGCTTTGTAATACAAAGATATGTTGAAACATTTTTACAGTGTTTAGCTTATTAAATCAGTCTAGTAAATTGAAACTGCTTTATCCCTCAATTTTGAGGTAATCGAATAATTCCTTTTTTTTTATTTTTTCGTTGTACAATAAGAAATATCATGTGTATGTATTATTTTATTATATACCTAAAAGTAATTAATTCAAAAATTAAGAATTTAAATAAAGCTTAATAATAAAATTTTTTATTCCTTTTTTATCAATAAAGAGAAATTGATCGAATTTGTCTCGGTTTAGCCTAAACTGAATTGTTTGACACCTTTGACAAAGATATTTATAATCGAGTGGATCCAATAGACACATCGTCAGCTCTGAAGAATTAAAACTCTTACTATAATCTAGAATCATTGCTTTAATTTAACAATTAAAGCTGCTTTGGAATCTGAGTTGCGCGTGAAAATAAGGGAAAACACAAATGCAAAATCTAGCGCGTATCGAACGAATTCCTGGTAATTGAGAGCATCGATCGCATCTTTTGTCGAGGACCATTTAGTTATAAGCATAGAATGTCGATTCATTAGGAGAAACTACAGTTCAACGTTTCCTTCAAGCGAGAGACAGACGCCGGGAACAACTTACTCGCGCGTGCCCGACGAAGCACAAAGATGATAGGCGACGATGTAGATAGCAAAGGCAGGATCCATTCTGACATTTCTTTACACATCGGAACGAACGTTAACGTTGCATCCTTCCCGCATCCTTCCCTCGCGACTGTCCGCGTGCTATAGCAGCAATTGCAACCACGAGAATGCAACCGTGATGTTTCCGACTCGCGTAGTAAGTTCGTTACGAATTCTCGTGCTCGAAGTTTCGCGTCGAATGCCACTACGAATACGTTACGGTGCACAAATATACAAGACGAAATCTAATAATCAGATATGCGGTATTCAGGAAATTTTCGATCTTCTTCACACACTATTTGGATCTTTATTTATTAAAGATATATATGTCACATCTCGAAACATTATCAAAAATAAGTAAAAATTTTGCATATTCTATTATTTCGCCTGAGTATCCGTGTAAAATTTAAGTACAACTCTCTTACTGATTAAAAAGTTATTTAATTTCTTGTTTATCTTGATTCTTATGTAAAATTGCATTTGGTAATATTTATTTACAATGAGAAAAAGATTATTTATTTACGATAAGAAAATGATTTTTTTTTTATGATTATACAAATTTTTAGACAGATCACAGAAATGTCTTTAAAATTTAAATCTTTTCTATTTCCTTTAATCTTTTTAGATATTAAATCTTTGTTAAGTTTAAAATATTTATACAAGTTGCTCTTCTCTCTCTCTCTCTCTCTCTCTCTCTCTCTCTCTCTCTCTCTCTCAAATCTGTATAACAGATAACAAGAATACTTTTTAGAAATCTTATATGCATGTGTGTTTGTGATTCTAAATTTTTCTGTGTTAGCATATGTAAAATGAAAACATATCGATAAAATTTTCTGAAGATGCACGAATGCTAATGCAGCACACACCATCTAAAGAAACCTGTTGCTATACCGTCACACATATGGATTGAACGACAAAAATCATCAAGCGAAGGCTACATTTTATTTTCTCTTTAGCCTTTAGATTACCCTTGCGATCTATGAAATTTGTTGTGTAGGCGTCTGCAATATCATATTCACCTCTGACATATACAAACGCACAGGAGTATACACAATATTAAACATAACAAACAATAACCTATAGAATCTCGACCTTTTGATTATAAAATGTAATATATATATAATAGCGGTAAAATAAAATATTTCTATCTGTGTCCAACAAAAAAATATAACAAATCAAAAATTTTATATGTTCTAGAAATGTAGAATTATCAAGAAATTATAAAAACAATTTAATCAAAGTACTAAAATATAAAAGAATAATTTATTGCCTGCATTTATAGTTAATAACTAATAAGGATTTATAAACTAGGAATATCAAGTAATTTTTTTTATTATTACTATTACATTAAAATATTTAAATGTAAACGTTTCCTACGTAAATATTAAAACAATTTAATAATTAAATAATTAAAAAACTAAAAAAATAAATAGAGGATTAATTCATTCCCCTTTACAGTTATTAATAAGGATCCATAAAATACTCAAGCAGTATAACGTCAGAGTTTTATTATAATCATCGTTAAAATATTTAAATGTAGGCTTATGTATTCTTACATAAATGTTAATAATTGATATTTAAATAAACTGTGGAAATTGATTCAATAATGAGGACTCGCAGACTGATAATGGGCGAGGAATAATTAAAGGGAACATTGTCGTTAGCGGTGCAAGCATCGGTTTACTAAACCGAATTAGCACTCACGCTTTACATGTATATCTATGAGATAGAATTGTTAGAGAGGTACGTGCCATCTGCAAACTCCTCATTACTGGAATGCATTAGTTCCATGTAATTTTGGGGCTTATCTTAAAGACGGAATAGAAAAAGAGCACAGGAGGAACATTATTTAGGAAACTCAAGTGCTCATAAAAAAAAAACGTGCAAGATAAAGCGAGTTTCATTAATCAACGAGCGCGTTCGTCAGTAGAGTGCTAATTTCATCTGCTATGATTCATTTTTCTCATAGTAGATCTTCTCCTTTTTATAATAAAATAATACAAATTATAAAAAAGTAACACTATGTAACAAAGTAATAACGCGAATTAACAGTCTTTTTCTTAAATATAATAAGTCAAATTTTAGAATTACTCATAGTTTTAAGATTCCTGTGATATTTCTGCGAGTTATCAATATATTTAAAAATTATTATTATACGGAGAGAATTTTTTCTTAGAATTTACTGAAAATATGACAATCATAGGATAATATTGTATTTCAAAGAATTTTCATGTAATCTCTCTCATTCATTAATAAAACTATAATAAAATATAAAATAAGTTTGATTAATTTTACTGAAGTGTATGATGCAAATCTCTAAAATATATTGTATTGTACTTTAAAATATTGTATTATACAACTACCATATTTTCAGGATAAATTTTAATATATATCGGCTTGTCTCTTGGGTATTCGTGATTTCTTCACTCTTTTCTATTTAAATTTTAAAAAATTATATAAAATAATCTAGAGAATAAATTTTATAAAAATTGCTCTGAAAGGGAAATACTATCAAGTCAAGTGAGAAAAATGCTGCACTTTCTCTGCAGCATTAATTTCCTTTAAAACGCGCCACACAACAAAACGGGATTAATATAACTTTACTGTGTTCGATATCGATGTTATTGAGTTGCGTTTGCATTGCATCCACGCTAAAGACAAGCGCCGCGACGGAACTTTTGTCCGCGTCTTAACTGGTTGCGGCGTGATTAACGAGCCGTCTCAAAATGCGAGCAATCGACTTACCGGACTTAATGTCTGACAAGGAGGAGGCCGATGTGCGCCAAGGAGACAAGGAATTTAATTTCATGGATATAACGAGAGCGAGTTGTAATTACAGCGAGGGAATTAATTGAGCGACGTGCAGCAATCTCTCTCTCTCTCTCTCTCTCTCTCTCTCTCTCTTTCTCTCTGCGTGCGTGCGTGCGCGCGCGTGCGCCTCTCTTTCCTTGTTTTTCTCTTAAATCGGGAAGACAGAGATCTTTGCGATCACTAGGACATTCTTTCGCGTAGAAGTTTACGTTCTTGAGATTGTGCATTCCTCTTAAAACGCTGACGAACAGCATTTCGTACTTTCATAGAAGATATCGTAAACTAAAAAACTGGATTTTCAAATATCGCGCCTTAATGATGCAGAATAAAATTCTTAATTTTCTTTGCATAAAATTATATGCAAAATATAATATAAAAAAATAAAATCAGTTTCTTTTTTTTCTAACATCACTTTATGCGATCATAAAAATAGAAAATGATTTACAAAAATTTCACAGAAATAAAAATCTCGTTTAATTCATTTTAATTTATTTAGTTTTTAGATAGACACGTTTTTCACTTTCTCAAAAAATTTATCATTGCTGTTAAATCGAATCTACACGTCGTCCTTTTTTCCTACCCGTTTTTCTGCTCTCAGTTGTATCTTTCCTCCTAGGATGAGACAGACATTAATTGGTCATGGCATTTTCTTGAGAAATAATCTAGGATGAGCCTTGCGCGTTTGCCGCAAATGGTATTTTCCAATTGACGGCAAAAACGAACATATTTTCACAAGTCTGGAAAAATTACCTTCGGCGTCAATCATGCCGATGGTACGTCTTTTAATAAAATCCGACATTGCTATGACAATAATGACTCATAATTAATTCTTCAGTTGGATTGCTCGCATTTAAGTCTTCAAAATTGGTCGAAGTGCACATTTCCTTTCATAAAAAGAAACTTAAATGTTAATTGTAAATTCTAAAAATGCAGTCTTTTAAATAAGCTTATTAGGAAGAGAAATAAAAAAAGTTGCGAATGAAAACATAAATGGTAATTATAAATTTTAAAAGTGTAATCTTTTAAATATATTATTATTACTATTATTATTAAGCGTTTTCACAATATATGTTTATTTAAAGATTTAAAATTATCCAGAAATTGAATGAATTTCATTGATAAATTTCTTAATAATATCTTTAATTTTTTTAAATAATCATATATTATGAAAATGGCCTAGAGAAAAAAGTGAATAAAGTATATCTTATAAATATATTATATAATCAAAGAATATAAATAATATATTATAGGATTGTATACGTGATAACATAAACTATAAAATCAATGCTTTAAACGGTCTAGCTGGATCTTAAATGCTTGTATAATTCTGTGTAAATTTATATATTACGTATGTAATCCTTTGAAATGCACGCCGAAATGATTTTTCGGTCTTGAAACACTAACTCTGCTAAACTATCATAGTAATATCACGAGTTAAATTGACTAGCAATTTGATGCTTTTTCGCATTTTCAAATGATCTTAATAATGCTGAGTGACATATTAAAATCTGTAAATAATTAATTTTCATTGCGAAAAATATTACCTCGGCCGAGAGTCAAACTCGGATCTCTTGCTTTGCGAGCGAGCGTCGTAAGCCTTTAGACCACCGAAACCTTAGTAATATTCTTCACAATAATTACCTCAATTCCCGGCCGAGGTAATATTTTTAATTGTGTTTATAAAGCCGAAAAATCAATTTGATATGCAATTCAAACGACTACATATTTAGTATATAAATTCACATAGAAATTATTTAGGCATCTAAGATTCAGTTTCGACTGGGTTTTAAATAACTTTTTACGTTCTTTTAATTATTATGACGAAAAATATATCAATGTTAAATATCTTTATCAAGTGGATTTTTCGATTTTCTACTACGTGCAACGTACAGTGTCCGACATTGATGACAAAAATATGAAATCTCAGTCCAGTTATGTGTATAAAGTATTCTGCTCACGTCCTGACGCCAGTTCCTTTTGAACATTAAGACACGCGTCGCGACGCGTCGTTTAAAATGAGGTGACATCATAAGTCATATACTTATTTCGTTTAAATTGAATTGGACTGAACTATTTTCTCTAGGACAAGATCTCATTATAAATTTATTTTTCGTGCTTGATATCACATTTCTTTTTACGATGACTTGATACATTATCTACCTTTATGATCATCAAATATGTATTAAATGACGCATGTATGTAGTTCACGATACTACAGGGTATCACAGAAAGATAACATTTTGAACAACGAAAGTGAATTAAAAGAATAAAATCTAAAGTAATGTATCACTAAAAAATACAAAATTAATTCATATCTTTTTATTTCTCTTTCATTACTGCAAATATTTATTTGTAAAAATACATTAAAGAGCTTACATCAAAAGTAGAAATGTTACATATTTTATATTTAAATTATTAATCGTATAATATATTATTTCCACACACATTAATAATTACGTCGATTTATGTTGATAATTTATTTTTTCCAATTTATTATTGAAGCTATAATTTGTAAAATATAAATTACTTTTATTAATTTCTATTTTTAATGCGTATTTAAAAATTAAAAAAAAGAAATTAATTCTTAGCATTTTTTATTTAGTTGCATCGTGTATATTTGAATACTAAATTTATAAGATTTATTTCTCGCTTTAGATATAATATCGGCAGCCTTTGCTGAACAATCAAGAGAGAGAAAGCTACGAGACCAATTAAGTAGCGGAATGTTTGGCACGCGCGTACTAAAGACTTGACTTAACGCCCCACTTGGAATTTTCAAGATGCATCGAGCGAGATACGTCAGCTCAATTCACCCGATCGTATTGGGATACTTGTTGAATACTCGAAATGGAAATTCGATACGCAGCTGTCACGCGCTAGGCTTATGGACCTCAAACAACTTGTTTTTTGATGACGATATGCCATGTGGAGTTCACTTTCAGACATTTGAGCATTCTAAGCTAGCAAAAATTGACGTTTTATCTGAAGAGATAGGGGATAGATATATGGATCACTGTGCAAGAAAAGCAATGAATTCGAGATTGAATCGAAGAAATCTTGCATTTCAGAAACACGAGAAAGATAGATCAAATACGTAGAGTAGGTTTAATGGAATACATTTTGGGCTCATATGTTGGCTTGTTCTACTGAAACTTTTAAAATCGTAAAAGCTTTGTAACTCGGAAAGGATTACACTTTAAATTTTTACTAACTTCTGCATAAGATTTAATCGCCTAATCGTACAGCTTCTACAATATTTATAAAATTTTATGTCATCTTCTCTTAAAATTTTTATTAGGCATAAATTTTAACTGAACTTTTTATATCTTCACTGATATATCGATATAATAATTTATGAATAACTTTTTTGAATACTTTGTATAAAGTGTTTTAAAAATATTAATACTAGATACTTTCATACTTAAAGTAGTTAATAAAAATTTTAAGTAATTTAATGTAATTAAAGTCTTAACTACAAGAATCTATAATAGAATTAATTTTTGAAACGCTTCTTATATATAAACTTATCAAACAATATAAATCAGTGACGATATAAAAGTTTTAAGGCAATATGAAGTTTTATAAATTCATTTAAAAGCTGCTATGATTAGGGGATTAAATCCTATGCGAAATGCTTTCGTAAGCTTTCCCTTTGTTTCGTAAAATGGGGAAAATTAGTTGCACTACCGTGACTCGCTTTTTGGGCTCATATTAATGGAAATGTATATATGAAATGATGATGCGACGCCTTCAGGGCTGCGGCCCATTTAGCCCGAAAGGTTTAGCCAATGTTCTCGTGGTTCGACGTAGTCGTGGAGAATTTACTCGTTGAGAGCTCGCGATTACGATTACCATAAATATTGAAAAGCGCAAGCGTTTACTTTTTTGAGTTAACCGTTATTGCGTTGGCGTACTTGCTTATGCTACCGCCGTAATATCAATATTCATACGAATACTCGACTTTTGTTGAAAACGAAAATATTGATATGGCTTGCGGTGAAACTTCATGAATAGCTTTTTAATATTGTTATACCACATAATCGATTTATGATCGAGCGCGTTTCGAAAACGAGGCACAACTTTTTTGCTTGTTTCGTCTAGTATTTCTATAATAAGAGTTAGGACAATGTGGTTACAACTTTTGATTGATTGCCGAAATCCGCCATATGTAATAGCCAATCGCTAGTTTCAAATGAGTTGCAATAGCCAACACAACCGCAAGTTACAAGCGAATTGCAGAAATTGTATTTGATGTCATTCTTATCTAATGTTGGAAGTATAATATTTACACGGAGATTTGTTAGAGAAGAATTTACTTCTAACCATATCATGGTCATTCATTTGAACTCAGCTACATGTTTGACGTGTTATATTTTCTGTATATTGTCTATAATTTCTGTAGCATTTGATTATTCATGACGGCGGTTTGTTCTAACTCTTATTATAGGAACACTAGTTTCATCGACAATCTCGCGGCCTAATTCGCAGGAACGGGAAGCCGTAGCGTGTTTTTTATGCGGAACAGCCAACGGCTTCGCCGGGAAATCCCATCTTGCGAATTTTAACTGAAGTTTGCAACGAATACGAATAGCGCAGACGAGGCCAAGTTTTATCCGTGACGGATAACGATGATGAATGAAGCTGCATGTTTCAGCTGCAAAATAGGACTTTTTATCCCTAGAAAAGTTTTGCCTGAATAACTGCCGTTCGTGATCGACAATAATCTCCCTTGAGTGAAGTACTTGCAAGGTGACAAGTTCTTTACTACAAAATAATCTGTCTTGGAATAATCTTTTATATGATAGTAGTAAAGAGTGTTCCCGTAATATTTTCTTTCGGAAATGCTAAATGCAGAATGATGTCCAATATGAAAAATGAAGCTAAGAGGATTTTAAATAAAATTCTTATCGCCATGACAAGAATATAAATTCTAATACTGTCTCCCAACAATCATATATATCAGAGAGTAAGCCTTTTATTACTGCGCACGTGTTAAAATATTTATTTACATGATTTCGTTGGACCATAAAACCCCAGACTGAAATTCATTAACAGAGCAAATATATTTCCCTTTCAAATAGAAAAGCCTTGCTATCTCCCGTTGTATATACAGCCTTGAGCATAAGTATCATAAAGTATGATAAATTGTTACAAACGTTCCATATCTAACAAAAAATAAATTTAAAAAGTTTTATTAAAAAATAATATTTATTTCTATAACAATTTCAATATTTTGTTACTTTTTTGATTTTTATTAACGCCTTTTTCAAGAAAATGTAATAAACTAAGAGCTTTATACTTAAGACCAAAGCTGTACTTAAAACTATTAAAAAGTTACGCGAAAGACAACTTATTT
>Ga0157363_1002312_pt1 | contig 16715 bp, 5 predicted proteins | sample AttsexASBM1_FD_111477 | JGI IMG/M metagenome (GOLD analysis project Ga0157363, IMG submission 111477) | Fungus gardens microbial communities from leaf cutter ant in Ribeirão Preto, State of São Paulo, Brazil - Atta sexdens ASBM1 | ecosystem: Host-associated > Fungi > Mycelium > Unclassified ... | reverse complement strand
TTAAATTCAGGTTCAATAATCGAAAGACTTTCTCGTGAAAATTTCGTGCGATAGGAGACGCGCTATTCAAAAAATCGATTGATTTAACGAGATATCAATTTGGTTTGATCTTCTGTGATAATTAGATTCATGTTAAACACGAATCGATAAACGAAAAACGGAACACGTTATTCTCACCGCTCTCGAAAAGCAATACATTCCGAATATGCTGTTACAGGAGAACTTAGGGGAAGGAAACGGCAATAACAAGAAAAATATACGATTGGTCGTGCGGTGAAATAACGGCGAGAACGGGGAACAGTATATAGTGCCTCGGCAAAAATTTTAAAGCCCCTTTGAAGCTAATGGCTCGTACTTTACCGGATTAATGCCAAGGGCATCTCGAGCGCGAGATTTGTTTTGGCGCTTTTGGTTTTAGTTAAAGAGCGCCCCTGGCACCTGTCAGCTCGATACGTGGTATATATCTACACGTATACAGGCACACAAATTGCTCAGATTCTATTCGCTTCTGGAATCGCGGAAAGTTCTCTCCCTCCCTCTCTCCTTCTCTCATTCCGTCTCTCTCGACTTCGGCATTGGCATCGGTCGGTAGTTTCGACTGTTATAGCCGAGAGCAACAATGGACGTATTGTTGTATCGAGCTAAACGTCGAAACTTCTCTTTAAACATTACATTTACTCGCATTTCGCGCAGATTCCCACCCCGGTCCATCCTTCAGTCTCTATCACCCCTATCTCTTTGCTTCGCTTCGAAACTTTTCGAAGCACTTCCACATTGAAGCTCGCGCGAATAAGCACTGGCGAGGAAAGCGGGACCGCATCTCACTCCGATCGATCAGTACATTAATGACTCGTAAATTTTGATACACGTATAAATAGTTTTCAAAACAGCCTCATATTTTCGCGTCTCCAACGCTGCTGCGCCGTCGCGTTGGAAAGATCATTCAAGATACTTCGTATATACTTGACGACTTCTTTATTCTATCGAGGAGACGTTTCCACGTTTCTTTTCCTCGTCTTCGCGCCACTCTTTTCCAAAAAGTTCTTACCACTCATCATGAGCGTGGCTAGACGGTCCCCTCCCTAAATCTTAAAAAAGAATAAAATAATTAAACTAGCTTAAATGAACTATATTTAACGAGTATTCATCAAGAAATTAATTTTAGAAAGGAAGAAAGAATTGAAGATAAAAATTATAAAAAAATTTTTTCTGAGAATCCAAGACAGTTATATTAAACTTAAGTTTTTACAATTCGAAGAATCAGTTTTACAATTTTAAAAGAAAATTTTAAAAGAAAAATTAAGTAAATAATAAATTACATAGTAAGTTTGTAATTTACCTGTCAGTAATTAATTAAAAATAATATAAAATAAAACAAGTTCAACAGTGATCCATTCTCTTGCTGATCCTTCCCCCCCCCTCTCTAGATTTAAAAGTTTCAATAGGATGTGCAATTTTTTAAATTGTGCATTACGATTACGATCTTCCTGAACGCGATATATCGTATCGCAATTTTTATGTGTTATACATTAATGTTTAACTGTCCATTTTTGTCACATTACGATCTTTGATAAACTTAAAACAGTGTTAGCTGATCAAATAATAAAAAATATTAATTGTTAGAATGCAATAAATACAAAAGCAATTATTTTTTAGTATAATAATATTGAAAAATCTCTAATAAAATTTGGAATACGTTTTCAAAGAAAAAATACTTTACGAAATAGAAAATTATATTAGTTTTTTATAGCGCATTAATCGAATTGTTTACATGACTTAAAAGAATTCAAGAACAAGTACAGAATATTAATCGCAGATGCAATTTTAAATCGCATGCGCTTTCACGATTAAAAAAATTATTACTTACACATCGCACTACGATTCAAGAAAAGAAAATCACGGTGTGCTTGCGATATATCGCGAAATCGCGTATCTCTAATTTCGACTTCAATTTAATCCCTTTCCTCCTCCAAAATAAAGTTCTGTCTACGCCCATGGCGCCGATAATGGTTTTTCGCGCATCTTCTATCTACATTTTTCGTGCGCAATAAAAAAGTATTATAGGCGAGTGCGATCTCGGTAAACATTCCCTCGTTCATCGTGATCTCGAGCGTTGTGTACAGTTCGAAATGGAATCAGGAATGAACGAGCGACACTTGTAAGTGCCTTTGCTTTTTCACCGTGTCGTCAAGTACGGTCTGCACAATTTCCTGCTTGCTGACCGACAACGCAATATTACCATAAACGTAATAGCGCTATAATATGTTGAACGCATAACCGATATCAGAAACAAGTTGCAAGTTAATTTCGCGAAGGAAAACAAAGTTAACAATTTCAATGATAATAAACATCGCAATATTTAGACGCTGGAACAACTGCATCATCCGAAGATCCCTAATGAATATCTTGAATTGAAATTATTCATTCTCATCTTCGACACATAGAAGCTTTCGAATTTGCAAGGCTTGCCTTGCTTCTTTTAGAAAAAAAAAAATTAGGAGATTTAGAAGAAAAAAAAAACGAATATTTTGTTTATCTTCACTCAAAAGAAATAAAATTGTCAAATTAGAAGGAAAAGTAGACGTATCGATCGCGTTATTAGCAAATACTGCACGTCGGTAACAGGCGAACAATACCAAAATCAATTCGCCGATTGCTGATATTCCGATATGTATCAATCGTCGTTCCGATATATATATATATATATATACTCAATAGCAGCCCAGCAAGCCGCAACAGATGCCTGATTGTGGTTTCGTGTCACTTACACGTCGGTTAGCAGTGACGGCCGGTTATAATTCACGAGATCCCCTCCGCCCGTGAAAGGTTCTTTATTAACGATACTATCCACCCTTCTCTCGCCGAAAGCAACTCCCTCCCCCATCATTGCTTCTCCCTACCCGTCATCCTCACATTTCGCCACTCTACCTGTCACGCTTCGTGTAATGCGAATTTGATTGTCGAACGCATTCTCGATATTGCACCCCATTCATCTCGCGTCGGCGACTCCACGCCGTCGAAACGAGCTCAACGTCGAAAGTACTTTGTACGGTGAAACTACCACCAGACTGGTAGGGCGCGACCGCGCGACCGTGATGGCGTTACTAAAATTCCCTTCAAAGCAACGAAGCGTCGAGTGTCCAACACCATTGAGTGCAATCGTTGATAATCGAATCGCGTGAGACGCGAGAGTAATCGGGAAAGATTATGGAATTAATTAAGGCTGTTATCTTTCTCTATTTCCCTATCTTATTCGGCTCATTGGTTGGTCTGTAGCCCACATAGATTCGAGAACGATAATTAAAATATTTTGTGAGAGGATATTTTATAAAATGCTTCATTTTTAATTCTTCTCTCTATCTCGATGAGACGATTTTATTTCATTAAGACTTGCGATTCTTAATGATTGTAACACTTGTGTCCTGCACATTTTCTTTCTTTGAAATATCAGGAGTACTTTGCTATTCAATATCAAAGAAACTACCTCTTGAGTTGATAACATTTTGTTATTTTTAACTTGTATATGTGACAAAATATAAATTAATCTATATCTGTGGTTAATTTCAAATTTAACAATGCCCATATTAACGTATGCACTTTTAAATAATAAACTAAATTTGAGTCATATTTAATACATCTTCTTGAAATAATGTTTAACTCTATTGTCTTAGTCAATGAAATATTTACTAGGAGCAGTGACGATTTACTGAAATGATTAAAAATTCAAATTGGATTATGAGTTCAAAAATGTTGGCTAAATAATAGTATCTATTTTTTCCTGTTTTGTAAATATACTTTACAAATAATTTCTAAAAATGTTAAAGTAAATGTAAAAATTACTTTATAATTTTTGTATGCTTGTGTAAAAGTGATGAAAATTAATCTAGAACACAAACAATCGTGTGTAGCAATGAACCAGAATGATACAGAGAACAATAATTAACAGTAATTAACATGTCAAAATAGGTGAATATATATTAACGCTTAAAATCATTTAAAATCAATCACTGTGAAATTTGATTTTCCGACCGAAAGGCGAAGAGATAGGGTTCCTCACTTTTTTGAGTCTATAAATTTTGCGTGACAAGCAAGCAGTACGCGTCGACTCCATCGATGCAGAAACACGTGCTATTTTTCTCCTTGGAGAAAAATTTAAATAATTCGCCGATCGGCAACGTCCGCGTTGCCGTACAGCGGGCGCGTTCATCCGGAAGACTTTAATTTCGTTGTCGTGGCAATATGATTTTACCAGGCGTGGAATAAATTTCGTGCTGTGCGAGAACTGAATCGCGGCGATAAAGTCGACGAAAGAGAGATTTGTATCGACGCGAGGGGACGCGAGCTACGTGATTTGTTTGAAATTTTCGTAATAATGTCGCGTTGCACATTACGCGCCATGCGAACGAAACGAAAAAAGGAACAGAAGCAGAGAAGTGTTTCGCGAGACATTCTCTCTCTCCGTCTCTTTCTCCTTCTCTGCAAAGAAATAAATCTAGACTCGTGCCGCATCCGTAATGCGAAAAAGCTCGCGACACGATTTCATTACGATTACTCGTGCATACATGGTCGGCGTCGTGAAAAATGCTAGATAAGGCCGTTAACATAATACGAACTTGAAAAAAAAAAAGACTTTGCGTATTCCGAGAATCCCTATCAATTAAATCGCGTCGTACATTGTTTGTTAGGTTTGCGGTGTAGTCTCTTGAATACAGAATACGGTCGCTCGCCTTGTTTTCAGCGATTCGCTGGATTTCTGCGATACTTATCCGGAATCTGCGACGAGGACAGAAAAGGAAGGAGAAACGGATGCAGAAGGAGAAAGAGAAGGAGGATGGAATTAACAGATTAAAGTGCATTTTTATTCGTCGCATATCGGCCATGCTGGACACGGATTAATCTATGGTAAAATATTACGCCATTCGCGCAGTTTTAGAATTCCGAATGTGGATGCCGGGTATCTCGGGAAAGCGGGAAATAATGGTCGACGTAGCAATAAATAAATGATCATACATTCACCTCTGGTCAATGAGTGCAGGCCAAATATTTATGGGAGCGCTCCTGTGATATCAGATAAATAGGCGCAATAAGGGAATCGTTTAATTTACTTCCAATAAAATTGGAGTGGTCCTTTTTCCTCTTGAGCTGCCGTGTTGAGTCGATCAGAAAAAAGAAAGAAAATTTCAAACATGAATCCATCGTACGAAATCAACAGCCGTTATCGCGCTGATGAGAAATACTTCCTTCTCTCGCGCGTAATAATCTTGCCGCCAATGCACAATAATGACTCGCCTCGTCGTTTTAATCGCCGCGATTGAAGTGATCGATCGCCGTTACTGTGATTCCACGTGTGGCTCGCGAAAATGTTTCGCGGAAAAAATATGCACGGGAAACGGTGAGTGGACCAATCCCGATGACGACGACAGATGATCCTGGGTTGACGACCTGTCTGTTTCGCCTGCCTCATAATTTGCAATATTTGCACACACGGGGTGTCCCAAAATCAACGATTCTAATTGCATTGACAGATTCTTCAAAAATATGCTCTCTTAATCTTCCGTGAATGAATTTTAAATTTTTCGTCAGTAATATAGGGATCTTCGAAAAATAGAACAAATTTTTTATTATTCCGGATTATACAAAAATTTCATATAGAAAAAAATTTTGATACATATTTGTCAAAATTTTAATAACGAATTTTTGTCATCATAGAAATGATTATACACTGAGAGAAAAGTATTTGATATTTGGGATTATAATTGCATAGTAAAATAATTATGATTAAGAATTTTTTTATGATGGCTCCATTTTTATAGTTATTATGCTATAAAAATGTTAGTAATATAAAATGTTCTCAACATGAAAAAATGTACTATAAATTACGATAATTATAAATATTAATATAATAAAATATCAAGATATAAATAAAATAAACATTTTTATTTAATAAATGCTGTTACAATTACAGTAAATATAACTATTTTCTTAAATTCATTTACTATGTGGTAACAATAATCAAAAAATATGTTACGAAAAAACTACAGCTTTTCAAGTATGTAATGATTATCATTAATAGTACTATTGACTATATTCGCATATTAAAACAAATACTTATAAATATATAATTGTCCCAAAAAATAATTACAAATTTATATTTAAACTATGGTAATTGCAACATTTTTTCTCTCAGTGTATTTTATTCATTTTTTACAGAATTAAATTTATCTGCCAAAAGTTATAGTCAATGGTATCTTTAAAGATCCCAATTGTCGGCGGAAAGTTAATGTCAAGATGACATGTAATTTATCGTATCCCTTTTTACACAGAATAATACGAATCCATTTTTCGTTTTTTTTGCCTAAAGCTTTGCCTAATTAGTTTCCTCTTTGATATTCATTGATAATTTTGGTTCATCGAAATACTGGTATCAATACTGTGTTGATAAAGCGACTGTCATGCTTGGAACAGGAAGGAAGCATAATTGCGACCAGCTGTTTACTCATGTAAATTGCTTTGCCCGCGCCCCAAGGACGACAACAGAACGGCGACGGAAGAAAGGAGAACGATGAAGGAGAGATTTTAATTGCACATCGTAGCTCCGTCATCTCCTTTTCTGCGCGAAAGTAATATGCGTCGGACTGTGCGAAATTGGAAAACGAACAAGTAAATAAATGCAAGCGTGTATATAGAACATATGTCCGTTATAAAAATGTGCCAGCCATCGGGGAATACAACGGGGTTGCTTGATAAGACAACTGTTTGAAAGACGACTTCATATTTGCGTAATAATATATATTTATATAATGTCACTGGAATGTAATTTTGATACTTTCACAAAAACATAAAAATCCCCACTGTGCATTTATAGCATAATTTAGGTTTATATTAAAATTTACATATAAAATTTAAAACAAATATAATAAATGTACTCTTTAAAGTCTTTGAATATTATTTTAATATAATGTTATTGAAATGATTTTGATTTTTCACAAAAATAAAAAATCTTAAGTGCTTTTATGTATGCGTATAATAACATAATTTGAATTTATATTAATGCACATAATTCGAAACAGATATAGTAAATGTACTTTCTAAATTCTTTAGAGTGAACTCTCGCTCTAAAGAGTAAAAATTATGCCAATCTTGAAAAAGAGTGACTAAGTTTTCAATCTTTAAGATTTTAAGATTTCATTTTTCAGAGTGATAATTTACTTTAAAAGTTTCAAAGAATAATATATAAAATCAAGGATCTAATTAAGTATTTTTTAAGATGCGTTTATAAAATAATTCATCAAATAATATGATAGCAATTCACGTACAAATCTATCTGCACTTAATTCGTCGAGTAATCGATGTATCTTCGTTAATACACGTCTTACAAGGACGTCTTGCAAGATCGTTTTCTCCGCTCATCGTCGTCGCCGTTGACGTCGAAGACGAAGCTGTCGATGCGGTCGGATAAAGTATCGCGGCGCCGAATATATGGCCAGGAGATTGCAGGCTTAACCGGAAGGCGAGCGACTGGGAAAAACTGGCTTTGGATTTACGCCTGTCGCCAATCCTACGGATATATACGCAATGCCATCGATGCCCGTCGTCTTATCGCATCTCGTAGGTTCGCGGTAGTATCGTCGACGAAATCGTAAAAGAGCGAGCGAGAAGACGGGAAAACTCTGCAGCCATTCCACTTTCCGGAATTTTATAACTCGTGCGCGGTCCGCCATTAATTCAAGAGGATACTTGATCCAAAATTGGCTTCTTATCGTCCAATTCTCACTGTCTACTTTACGAGCTCACTCTAAACGATGAGTACCGAGGACCGCGGTAGCAAAGAGCACAGAAAAGAAAGAGTGACTTAGTTCAACTTCATATAGTCGGCCGCGACTCGCGCTTCATACCCCTCAATGTTTCCACGTACTCGCATTTTATAAACCGACGTAGGAAGGAGGAGGAAGTGGAGACACGCAATGTACCACATACGAGAACTTCAAGAGCGAGCTCAGTAAAAAAGCTTTCAAAGAGCTTCTCAGGTCTTGATAAGCGTGGACCTCCATTACTCGCATACGTATATTAAATAATATCCTTTTTCGTCGATTTTTCCACTTTAACCGTCACTCGCTCCCGTATATATAGGTGTATATGTATATATATATATATATATATATATATATATATATCGTATTCGAGCTTTCTGTTTTTTGAAGAGAGATTTGTCCGTTTCGTTAATGGCACGTCTCAGTGAAAGCTCGTCTCGTGTTTCGCTGCCGATAACTTTCAAAGCAAGCTTGACTAAAAATCGATCGTAAGATAGGAACCACTTGCGCGTTACATCTGCCCGTCAAAAACGCGTGGGCAGACACGCGTGCCAAACACTTTCTTACGTAACTTCAGTATTGGACTGCTTTACCGCGAAAAGGGATTCTTTGTGACGTTGCGCGAAAAGTTTGACTGGTCTGTTATCCCGCGCGACCAAAACAATCCCTGTTGTCGAAAGGCGTTATCCCTGTCGAGTCTTTGTGCGTGATCAGAAAATGAAAGAGGTGCTTCACTGCTGACTTTAATCTCTATTATACTCGGAACAGTGATTGCCGGTATACGACAAAGATGGAATCCAGCCTTTTATATATATGACAATACGCTTTAAACAAGGAATTCCTTTGATTATTTTGCCACTTAATATGAAATTCATGCACAGAAAGCAATCTTATCTTCTATAATATATATGCAAATATTTTCTCTTCAATTTTTTATCTGAATTATAATTGCCTTTTATTTAAAAATAAAGCGATGAAAGTAAAATTTTTCAATTACTTCTCAGATTGACATTTCTTATTTTATAATTATTTTATTATTTAAAATTCACTGAAGATAACCACATTAAAAGTCAAAACGTTTGAAAACTCTTTGAAATTATTTTATACCACGATTTTGGTTTATAATAATACCGAAAACATTACTTAGCTTGATTCAAATAGCTCTTTTTTTGCACATATTTGAATTTGTTCTTCATTAGAGTCTTCATTAGAATCTTTTTTAAATTATTAATTTTTCATTTTAAGTATTTTTAATTTTATTGGATTTTAAATTATTTTAACAAAATAGAGAGAGCGATCCATCAAACTGTTTCGATTTAAATAAAGTGATACTGGAACATGAGATTGAATCGGATGAACCGTGAATGTATATATCAACTTGATCCCATTCCTAACGACTATGAGAGACCAATCGGATGTCCAGACGAAATTCGCGCGCGTTCGTGACTGACCAATATATAGAAAACGTAAGCTTTCCCGTTCGGTCAACGACCGTCATTCCGATGTGCGGCCGCACCAAAACCTCGGGGGCGGATATCGTTGACGACAGCCTGCAATCAACAAGAACGCCGACAACAACGTTGCACACTGTGACGCACGCGTGGACATCGCCGCTTGCCTGTCTGACACGAGCCAAATTAATCACGAGCGCAAGACGGAATCAATTAATGCGCCGTGGATATCGAGCAATCATAGCAAGGCTGAAAGAATCCTTACAAGAACAAAGGATAGCGCGGCAGGACATTCTAGCGACGCGCTCACCTCGTGCGACGCTTTATGCATTTGTGATTAAAGAGCGGAAATGGCTTAATCCAGTCAGTGATCATTTATAAATGTATGTGTAACAGAGAAGATCCAAGAGGAGCAGAATGAAGGGAAGATTACGACGTTTCCGAACAAATGAATAGCGCGCCAAATAACCGGGAAAGGTTCACTGGCGCTATGACACTTCATGCATTTATGATTAAAGATCGTTTGACCCGAGAGACAATTTGAACGGCGATCGTGCACCACGATGGTCACACGATTATTAACATGTTTATTCGATCGTTAAATCGTTTTACAATTCCTCCCGAATCCTCGAAGGGAAATTCTTTCGATAGTCTCGTGTTCATTCGCACAGCTTTCCGCCGAATGAAACCGCAAACTGGTAAATATCTTCTCCTGACGCCAATATCTCGTATTTCATCGGAATCAGCCGCTTGGCTACTAGGCGAAGTGTGATTTCGCGGCGGTTATCGATGCAGCTCGTTGTGTGTAATACCGTGGAGAATCTTTGTATGTATGATGAGAGTAGAGAGGGAGAGAGAGAGAGAGAGAGAGAGAGAGAGAGAGAGAACGAACGGCGACATTCCGACACGTGTACAATTCGGGCGAATGAACATCGACGTTATGCGTGTAGGAGTCGGCGGATTTAATCGCAGCCGTAGGCTGTCGGCATCAATTAATTCCTCGGCTCGTCAACTCGATACCCATGCGAGGCAAAGCGCGCCGCGCGCGTGACTGGAATAGCAAAATCGGAAAGGGTATGCTCGAAAGGGCCCAGAACGAGGGAGGAAACGTAAAATTTTGACTTCCTTTTGGCATCGTACCAGGCTATTTGTCCCGAAAACATTCTCAATTCTTTGAAGAATTGCCGGGCAGTAACGAACAACGCGTAAACACATCGGTGATACTGTTCGGTTGACCCAATCCCAAAATCCGAAACATCCAGAAAGCCGGAAATGAACGTCATCGAGGCAGGTAATGACTCGGTTCCGCAGCAGGTTTCATATTCGACGATATTGATTTATAGATTGGTTATAGTATTTATTCACTGCCTTTAAATTGTTACAAGAAGCGAATAGAATTTTCTCTCTTTCTGTTTTATTTTTATTTTTGTTAGTTTCTTGGAATCGGTTGTTCCATATTCGAATAAACTGTGATAACTTATCTAATGGATAAACAACAGAATAAAAGAGTAAGAAAATAAAAGAGAGAGTTGAAATTTAAGGTAGAATAACCCAGCTTTATTATTTTTATCTTATGTATTTAGTTTTTAATTTCCATTATTCTGATTAACAATGTATTACTTTCAATGCTTAAAAGGATCTGATTCTAGAACGGCTAATAAATAACGATATCCATCTATCTTTCTTTTATACTTATGTTTATCGTGAAGTTTGCTTTTCTTTTTCCTACTTTTATTATATATTTATATTTTTTTACTTATTTTATGCCTATATTTATTATACCTATATACCTATATTTATACCTTTTTCTTGTGTAAGCTTCTTTTCTTTCTTTTAATTATTTGTTTATTTTTATACATATTCTTTTTGTGATTCTCACTTTGTTTTTATAATATATTGTAAGTTTGTTCTTAGAGGGATTGCTTTAAGATGCCAATAAATGCACTATCTATCCTACGCTTCTTTATATAAATGTTTGACATTATAAATTCAAGATATGGAAATTATCAATTATAGATATAAATTCAAAATAATTAGTAAAATAATTAGTATTTAAAACTCAGTTCTTTCTACATAAAAGTTAATATAATTAAGTGAATTCAATCTGGTAGATGTAACAGTTCTGTCGCGCATTTCGTATTTTGCGAAATCGTCTAGTTATACTAAAAATTACACGAAAAAAACGTGGCGACATTTACGAGAGCATTAGTCGAGGTCGTAGGTCGTAGGACATTCGCGCAAATAGGATGGAAATACTTGGTGATTGTTTAAACGGGAGGCGGACTATTAAATTCAGTATACTCGGTGAAAGTTTCGAGATGGTTGCACGGGGAGCAAAGGAAAGTGGAAACTGCGTTAAATCAGTCGTTCGAGGAAGCATCGCCGATCAGCCTCGTTAATTTCATCTTCCCCACGGCGTGCGTAACTCCGTCGTCGCAAGGAGATCTCGCGAGACATTCGCATGGGAAATGGCTGCCTAATAATTACGGCGGTTCCCTTTGAATTATGTAAAGGTTAATTCGCGATGATAATCCTATAATGCATTTCAACTTGACGGACTTAAAAATTTCGCAATTCAACGTTAATTACCGTCTAGTGTATCCGCGTATCTCCCTTTTCGCCGTTTATTTAATGTCACTGCTCACTGAAATTACTTTTCCGTACAACTAACCAGGATATTAAATCATCCGGAAAACTTTACAGACTACGCTCAATCGATCTTGTTTACGCTACGTGTTGTGGTCGCGAGAACGGCACAGATAAATCTGCCGAGGGGAGCATCGAGACAGATTTATTACGCACGTTTAGGTTCGACCGACAGAATTAGAAGTCTTTGCTAGATCGTGCCATTGCGAAGACTCTCAAACTCGATCGAAACGTGCACATCAATATGAAAGATCGAATGATGTACAGTTCATCTGCCCACGATATTTAATTCGATTTTTATTGCAAGAAGTCTCGACAACGATCGCGGGGTGAAAAGATGGAAACTGTTTCGACGTTTCCCCGCATCTCTCATGGCATTTAACCCTCCGTGAATGAGGTGGAAAATCAATATGGCGAAACATATGTGGAGTAGCTCATGCTATATTTCACCATAGTGTACTAATTTCTTTAAATCTGAATTCTTTAAATCAATAAAATTCAACTAATAAAGAAAGAAAATATGAAGATTATATCATTAAAATATCGATATTTGCATGTCAATTCCAATCTTCAAATACCGTATACATTGAATTTATGCATACGAAAAAAAATGTTTGGTTGAACTAACTGGAATTCTGATAGAAAAACGAACGATTCAGAACTTGTTAAATCTATTAAATTTCTGATTAAATCTTATATTAAATGTTGGTTATTTCAATTAGAATTTTAATAGATTTAATCAAAAATCTTGTAAATTTGACTAAAATTCTGGATTCGTTCATTTATTATCAGAATTCTAATTAATTCAACCAAATATTTTGTACTATTTATATATTAAAGAAAGATTAATTAGTTTAGGGGTTCTCGTTTTATTCACTGATTACTAGTAATATATTTAGGACTGATGTCACACCCAGGAAAAGATTTCTTCGATTTAAAGAAATGTTTCTTTGTTATACAGTTAAAAAAAATTCTTTGTTTTGAATATAATTTCTTTAAATCAAATAAATTTTTTTATCTTTGGATGCAGTGATTATCTACTGATTCAGATTTAGAGAATGGTACACTGAAAAAAATATCTTTAACTAATAGATAAACAATAGAGTGAGAGAATAAAAGAGAGAGTGGAAATTTAAGAACAATAGCTTAATTTTTTTGAAAATAAACGATCCAAAAGATTCTAATTATATCTGTCAGAATTCCGGTTATCATAACTAGAAGTAGATTTAACCAGAAAATTCTGATTTGTTCATTTTCAATTAAAATTCCACTAATTAATCCAACCAAAAATTTTTTTCAGTGTACAACTGACAATGTCGCAAGTCCAGCTATATGAAATGGCAAGTTGCGCGTAATACTTTTTAAAAAATTACAGAATTTTATGCCTTGCTGGAGTATGTTACACCCCACTTAGTTCACCGTTAAACGTAAAATGTACGGCCAACAATTAGATCCCCGCCACGTTCTGCATTCGCAAATTAATATCGACCAGCGTAAAATAGGGCGTCACGGGGGAAAAACCGTGGAGAAACCAACACGAAGAGGTTTATCCGTCGTATCGCGCTAGGCTAACCGTCGTGCCATTCAGCCCCTTTTCTCACATACTTCTGAGCTATTTCCACGCAGCTGCGCGTGTTACGTAACTCGACTTGAGAGAAAAATTTTCGCTCACGTCACGCTCGTGCATCCCCTTCCGAGTCATTCTCGCCGTTGCACGCGTTATTTACATTGAATTTCTTATCTTTCGCCCGCGCGTATCCATGTATGTACTTACGTTCGTGGATTACGGTAACGACGCAACGTTCGAAACAGCGGTGCTAAAACCAGCACAACTCCGACTTTCACAAGCTTATATTTTCTATTAAAAATCTTATACGTATTTAATTTTATTAAAATTAACACGACTTGTATATTCCATATACGGTTGACGAGTCCCTAGAAATGTGTAAATTAACGTAAAAATAAATGAAGAAAAAATTTTAATTCTTTTCAATATCTATTTAAATACATTGAAAATGTATTTGTACGATAATTGCATAGTAAAATAATTATGGTTAAGGACTCCATTGTTATTATTGCTGCAATGATTAGTGATAATTATATTTATTCAACATGCACGGAAAAGACAGTTTTGCTGAAGCATCTGAACATTTAGTTAAATACAGATCTGAAAATAATTTTGTTGAGTCATGAAAATAATTCTGTAGGGCGCTCAAACTGGTTGCTAGAGTGTCAAAACTTTTTGCAGCATTACTCATCATGCTTGAGCTTTCTACGTAATTATTATTACTAGCATTATAGCAGTAATAACTATAAAAATAAAACTCCACCATAATATTTTATCACGCAATTACAACAATATTAAAAAAATTTTTCTCAGTGTAAAAAGAAAATTGCAGACGTCAAATTGTTAATAAATATAAATTTATTAAAGAAGGAAAATCAGTGATATATCCGAATAGATACATTATCAAAGCAAGTATTGGCTGGGATTTTCCGCAGGCAAGAAAATTTGAGAACCGCTGACGTAGAGTGGTATATAGCGCCCGTTCGCTCCATCGACTCGCGGGAAACGTCTGCCGGGGAAACGAAGGTACCCAGGAAAGGTACATATCTTAAATCTTCGTAGCTCTACGACGCTTGTTAACGTGCTACAATACCTTTTCACATAATTGCCCGTCGCCCTCAAATATTTGTCGGTCGCTTCATCGCGGCAGAACAGCGGATTCGTCGTCGTTTCACTTCAAGATATCGGGCATCTTCACGACAGTCGACTGTGGACCGAGTCGATAATGTTCGTTGCGACGACTTGGACGCTATCGCGCGAAGAAACAACGTTGAAACGTCATACGAGAGTCTCACGAGAGGGACCGAGTCAATTTCTCGCGAGTATGACGGCAATCGGGAGCAGTCAAAGGTATAGACTTATAAAGCATGAACCATTTGTCCGTATCTAATAATAATATATCTGATGGTGAATAAAAATGAGAGAAGAAATATGAAGACATCAATTTCTTCTTCTCTTTCTATAATAACATGAGTTATTTAAGTACCACAATCTTGCTTTAAAGGGCCGTAGACCTTTAAAGTCGTAAGAAATTGACCAATCAGAGTCGATTATTTTTCTCATATTCAACCGTGATTGATCAATTTCTTGTGGCTTATAATTCACGGCCTCTTAAAGCAAGGTTGTGGGTCTAGACTTACATTGAATAGAAAGAGATTAACTGTCTTCGGATCTTATTTCTCTCATTTTTGTCGACCAATTGTACATACGGATTGCGCAGTTCATGTTCTATGTCTTTGAGAGCAGCGGACGGTACATTGCTCTCGATCAGTCTGAGTATACGGCTGCATAATACATACGATTTCTCAGGCACATGTTGCATCCGATGGGATCCATTAAATTCCCTCGACAGCCCTAAACGACGAAACAACATGTCCGCCTAATTCTCCCGTATCTCTCGTATCACGTTTATCTCTTCTTCCCTCGATGTTTCTCGATGTTGTCCGTTTGTATCGTTACGATTTAGAAATCTCAAAACACGCGCCACCTCCTCGATATATCTTTTTTTCTACTTTAATCTCTTTCTCTGCTTTGACCATTTTTATAGAAAAGTGCGATCGAGCGTTTTATTTCTGCTATCGACGTTCAAGGAGCTCGCATAATTCATACTGCTGGATAACAGCACGTGCTCCATTAAAAACTAAAGTAAGTTCCGCCCGGTGTTGCCAGGGAATGATAGATTTTCTCGGCAGAGACCACGATTGCAATTCTCCGTCATTTTTCAACTGGACGTTTTCATTTTCTCTTTCGTCTTTCGTTCGCAATAATGTGTAAAGTGAATGTTTGACATGAAGTAAACTGTAAATGACTTTCTTTATCCTGTTTACTGTATTTTTCAATTTTTAGTTTACACATACAAATATTCATTAGCGATTTATTCTTAAATTACATGACATCAAAAATTCTCGAAATAATAACTGCAATAATATCATTGATTAATCACGGAGTGTAATAAAGTCTTAAGCACGAGATTTAGAGCTTCGTTTATTACGACTCTTTCCGTTCTTTAGAATTCTTCGCCGTTCAAGAGGGCGACTGTTGATGAACGCGGCAAATTGGGAATCGCACTGACAAAAGACTTTCGCCATTTCAGGTTTGCGACGAGCCCATTAATCGAAATATTATACCGGCCGCGCTTTTAACCCCTTTGTACCTCGTTCGTTGTTCCATTCTTCCCCGCGAATTTCTAATTATTAAAAGCGCGCTCCGCCAACGTTCCCAACATAGTGAATTTCATGAAAGTGCGAGGGTGACTATTCTACGTTTACCGGAAATGTTGGAAACTCGGATACCATTTCGCATTATTGTTAAGCATTAAGAAGTCGTTCGCGTGCGGCGTGAGTTGGATAAGGTTCTAATTAAGCCGATTCGGCGGAACGACGATTTCGTCGTCGACGACATTAAGTTTCCATATTCTGTGCTCTAGTGTACTCCACCAACTCTCATTGATCCTTGGACTCTCGGCATCGTATTAGTATGCGACCAACACAATTGCATAGAGACCCGTTATTTTTAATTAAAGCAAAATATTGCTCAAGTCTCTCTCGCTCCCATCTCCTTTCTCTCTCTCTCTCTCTCTCTCTCTCTCTCTCTCTCTCTCTTACTCACTCTCTCGGCTCTCGCTTTCTCACAAGAATACATATTTAGATGAAATTCCAGTTTTGCGATACCGAAATCACGTTTGCGCCGTCGGCAATAGTGTACTTTGCATTCCGAGCGGGTTAAAAACTTCGATCTGCA
>Ga0157363_1002311_pt1 | contig 16717 bp, 10 predicted proteins | sample AttsexASBM1_FD_111477 | JGI IMG/M metagenome (GOLD analysis project Ga0157363, IMG submission 111477) | Fungus gardens microbial communities from leaf cutter ant in Ribeirão Preto, State of São Paulo, Brazil - Atta sexdens ASBM1 | ecosystem: Host-associated > Fungi > Mycelium > Unclassified ... | reverse complement strand
TCATCGTACAATTTTCGTAGAAATTAATGTTATTTGTTGACATCTACTTACTGATTAAGAGAAAAACCAAGTACATCCACATGATATGATGCGAATAGTGTCAAATGCAAAATGAAAGCTCCTTCTTCTCAATCGGATTTATATACGCTCCATATGCTATATCAGCTTGACTCGCACGGAATGATGCTCATTGATTTAGATTTCAACTTGAACTTAAAACTATATTGTTCCGACGCACATGATAAATTATTTTAACCTTGTACATACTAGAATTGCACTTGGTACATCCTGATAGTACAATCGAGTGTGATTGAGAGTAATTTGCCATAATTGTGACATACTTGGAAAATTGAAGACAAGATTGTCACATATATATTATACTTTCAAACAGAACAATGACTTTATCCACAAACATGATTTATTTTACCGATTATTTAATGAAGGTTCACATTTATTAATAAATTAGTGTCTCCATCAGATATCTGAATTAATCGAATACTATATTATATGTTAACAATATTATATTGTATATAGAAGGTGTCCTAAAATTTATATAATTCTTTACACCACTTTTTACGAAAAATTAGAAGAAACTAGTCTGTATTACAAATTATACTTAATTTGAAAATTTGAGCGATTTTTCATATGTTTCATCGATTTCTCATAATCATAACACTTACATAAAATTTATTATCTTTCGCTGAATGTGTTTTCACAATATGCTTCATATGTCTGTTATTTTATCAATAATAAGTTTGCGCGAAAGTTTATAATCACGTCATTGGTAACTTTTAGTATGTATTCAAAGTTTCTGTCGTTTCAAAGAATATTTATATAATGATCATTGCTATTTTACGTTTTATATCAACTGGCTATATTTTTCTAATAAATCACAATCTATTATTAAAAACAAAACAAAATTTTGTCTCTCTATGTGTCAGCTTTTTAAAAAGAGAGAATGAAAAAAAATTATTCAATATTAAAAAGATCTTGTTAATAAAAATATAAATATTTTATGCTGTCCACGGAAAGAGATACACAATCCACACATTTTATGATCAGATTGGAGGACTCGAGCGTTATTTAATTTCACATGCATTATTGTCATATTGGCTGCCCAAGGGTACGACAATAATGCATGCGGAAGTAAATAACGCACTCGAGTCCTTTAATCTGATCATAAAATGTGTGGATCATAGTTCTTTTTTCCGTGGACGCGTATAATAAATATCATCTGCAGTATAATTATATAAAATTAACATGTAACTATCATTCTAATTATTGTCATCTATTTTTTCAAATCTTCTATTACGACATAAAAAAAATCTACACGGAAAGGACAGTTTTACTAAAATATTAAAAAATTATTATTAGATACACACACATATCTCTCTGAAAATAATTTTGTTGGACCATTAAAATAATTATGTAAGACGTTCAAACTGATGACTAGGATGTCAAAATATTTTGCAGCATTGTTCATCATACTTGAGATTCCTAAAATTATTTTGATAATCCAACAAAGTTATTTTTGAATCTGTAGGTAACTAAATTTTTAAATATTTCAACAAAATCATTCTTTCCATGTTAATACGAACTCATTTATTAAGGAAAATCATTTTCCTCTTTATCATCATGTATCTATAGCAATATTCCACCTATACTATATATAGAATTTCCGTTTGTAATCTGTTTAATTCAGTGCATATGTATAGTGTTTGCATTCTCAGCGTGTTGAAAATACAATGAGAGAAGCGAATTAGTCTTCAACGAACTCATCGAATCACAATAAATTGCAAGTTTTTATTACACAAACTCAGTATAAAATATATGAATATTTACATTACATGCACAGCTTCTTTTATTCCTGTATTAGATAAGAGATTGAAATTGAGATTGAGATTGAATTTAATTAATAAGAAGAAAGAAAGCTGATATATCATTGAACTTTACTTTTGACTGATCAAATTCAATTTCAACTTTAATCTCAATTTCTAGTCTGATACTTATGAATGCGAATGCACTGCAAACTCGCATGTAGACCGCATACCGCGCGAAGCAAGTAACTTTATAACTACGATTGCTACGATACAGCACTATGATGCCACTATTAGCGACTGACTCTGGAGCCGTGGGAGAATGAGGTTTTGTACTCTAGGTTTTCTAGAACGTTCGGAAGCTTTTTGACATGAACTTAAAATGCGGAGCACCTTGATTGAGATAATAAACAATTGGAATAAAAGGGAAAAGCGATAATCAAAAATCATTTGTCATCGTGGTTGCCTTTGTTATACGCATAATCAGCATGATGTCTTATCAAGTATAAAATAAGTATAATTCTTGTTTAATACTCTGAATAATGAGGAAATGATACCTCATGCACTTCATGCAATGGAACGCAGTCTTTATTTCATTGTTATCTTAATTGTCTCTTATCTACACTCACCTGCAAAAAGACGGGTCTCTAAATTTTAGCATAAATTTTTAATATTTATTAATAATGGTAATTTAATGAAAAATCATTGTATTGGAAATTAAAGCTCAAGTTATATATATAAAGTTTGAACATTTCACTTAATAAACAGGGAAATCCAAATTGAATTACAGAAAATGTTTTACAAAACATCGATGTTGTTGAAGACTGATCTTAAAAAATAGAAAAACATTTTTTTTTTCTTTAACTATTATATTATTATATCCGTCATTTTGTAAAGCATTTTTTCTCTTTTGATTTTCTTGATTATTAACAGGAATGTTTAAGCTTTAATTTAAGTTTTTCATTCACCGCAATACGATGATTTTTCATTCAGTTATTGCTATTGAAAAATATAAAAAATTTATACAAAAATTTATCAACTCATTTTTTTATGAATACGATGTTTTACTAGAAAGAAATAAAAATTTAACGATTACTTTTCTGACAAAAAGGATAATTATTGTATAAAAGACATATAATGAAAATAATTAATTAATCCTGATGTTAAATAAATTGTGTTGATTTCGAACAGTTTGGGTATGCGGAAAAGAATATACCACGAATGATTATGTTGAAAAGCTTCAACTTTATTATTGCTTACATTACTGCATTATTAAACAACACTGTTAAATCTATAGTGTCAAGTTTAACCTAATGTGAATTAAATTTGATAGATTTAATAGTGCATTTCTAAAAAAAGAAAAAATAAAAAAGAGGTCGTTTTAAGTATGCATGGTCGGTATATCATTTTGGTATTGCCAGATTAAGCGTTGCAAACGATAGGAACGTGGAAAGTACGCGACCTACTGAAAGGCTTTCGGGTAAAATCTGGGTTAGCGCCTTGCTCGATCCTGCGTTTTATCAATAAAGATTCCTCGTTCCTTGGTTGACAATAAAGATTAAATTCCTTCATTTCCTTTTTTTCCGAAGACTTGGTACCCTCACGGCACATTGGTACAGGTTTGGTCGTGAAACAGATCTCTTCATCTTCTAGAACAACTTTTGTGCGGTAGACAAGATTGTTATCGTCTAGTAAATTTCTCTCCAAATTGGATCTTTTACTATCGTAATTGAAATTATATTTTCCCTTGAGATTATTGTTATGATAGCCCCAAAGTTCACTATGTGTTGGCAATCTTCCCGCTTCTATATCGTTAATAACGTTGTTCCGATGAATTATTGGTAACTCACGGCACTGAGTAAATTTAGCTTTTCGTTTGTTCTCCAGAATGTCTCCCTGGCAACCCTCATGAGTCAAGGCATATGTAGCGGTGAATATTTCGGGCACCTTCATAACACAATTTTGAGGAGTGAGGAAATCGGTGCTGGGATCGGAGTCGTAATTGCCACAGAGACCGCGTAGAGCATAGCTATATCTGTTGGATACCTGATAACAAATTTATTTTAATTGTTGTTATGTTTTCTATATTATTGCGATCCACTTATTATTAATGGCTGCGTTCGGAAACATCGCTCGATGGTTAACATTAAATATTAAACCAGGACAGATGATGATTCCGAGGCATCGGAGACATTTAAGCGACATTTTCGAATACAGCCATTACCAGTTTGTTTCACATTTTTACTCACCATTAATTGAATACGTTCTCCGTCGAACAGAATTTTGATATCAGATTTGCTCAAAATCGTTTCGATCGAACCATCGGGTAGTTTATTGAGTTCGAGTAATGTTTCACCATTTTCTCTTAGTTGATAACCATTATACTGTGATAATTGAATAGAAGTGTCGTCGACTTGAATTTTAATATTATCACCTATTTTCTCTAATTCAATTACATGCTCCTCCACCAATAGAACGATTATCTTGGTACCATCGGTATGATTTCTAACTAAGGCAATAAAATTCATTTCTGTTGTATTCTTTTGAGTATCAGGATCCTTTTGTGGATAAGTGGTCATTAGTACATGTTTACAAGTCCCCAGTTTCACAGGATAAAGCAGCTTATCAAAAGTAAGGACCATGTCTTTATCCATAGTACACGAAGCTGTAAAAAAATTCAAATATTTTATACGTTATGAAATTTTTATGTAATTTACATTTTGCAAATCGTGATCTTTACCAAATAAAATATAAATGCGTCATGATAACAATAATAGAACAATGAATAATTAATTTGTTTAGAATAAATGAAACTCATGGAATAATTGAAAAATGTTCTAAAGTAAATAGAGTATCAAATTATTAACTTTTCTGCGTTATTATTCAAGCATTAACTTCTCAATTGTTTCTCAATTAACATAATATATCACATGACTCAATATATTAAATTACTTTAACTTTCAATATTTAAAGAATAGTAGTTATATCTTTTATAAAATCTCTTTAAAAGGTCTTTTATAAAATTTTGTGACTTACCTCTTCTTTCTTTTCTTTGATGTATGATATTTTCCTTTAATAGCTCTTGCATTTCGAAATCTGTTTGCTCTATGTTAGGAAGAGTAACATCTACTTGCGAAGAATCTAAGGAAGCCGGCGGAACTATTTCCACAGGTGACAAAATCATTTTTATATTGATTACATTTCTATCAGAGTCTATCGAGTTTGTTACTTCCATTTGTGAGTGAGAGAAGAGATGCGACAAAAAGTTGGAAATCTTGTGAATAATTTCTTTTATATAGTCAGTTATTGAACCTCTAACTGAAATGTCCACTTGATTCTTCACTCGGGCAAGTTCAGTGGCCTGCTGGCAAGCATGCAGTGCATTATGTCCCCTCTCAATTTCTTCCCAACATTGTTTAACTATTTTGGAGGACTCTAACATATCCTCTATTCGGCTGCTTCGCGACATGCTCGCATCGATGACAATTTTGTTTCCGTTGCTGCAACTCTCTCCATATTGCAGTTCAGCTTTAACCTTATCTTTCGGCGCATGTTTCTTCATATGTTCGAAATTTAGGGGAGTATCTGGTGAATATTGTATTTCATGCGTATAGCAAACTTCATTTATTGGTCTTTCCTTCCTCGATATTTGAGAATTCGAATATAAATAAATCTTAGACTTCTTGTCCACGTTGCTGTCCACCCAACCAGTGGTGAAAACATATTGTTTTTCTAACTCCGGTAAATTGAAATTTATATCCAATACACGAACATCACCCGACCTGAAGCCTTTGCTGAAGCCTGTCACAATCTCCTTTCGTCTCTTTTCACTGTTTAGCTTCACATGTTTTAAAGGAAACATAATTTGTGACTCTGGTTCTTGTGATTGTATTATGTCATTATTAATTGTAATTTTCTCATAAATAACATTCACTTGTGATATACTCTTTGCTAACTGTTCAGAATTCATTAATATATCCAATTTTTTATATTGGCCGTCAGGTATCTGTTGTAATTTTAACAAGAGCTGTAAAATATTATTTTCTTCTAGATTTTCTTCTATTTCTTTGTTATCAGTTTCTACTCGGAGAGAAATTAAGTCTCTCTCTAATGTAGTTTTATGTTTTCTTTCTGTTAGTACAAGATGCGTGTTTCTACTAAGAGATAAAGGTTGAAGATCATGAAGATCTTGTCGCGTGGTGAAGGGAATAGTGCTGAGATGCAATACAGTGATCGGAGATGTTTGAGTTTGTAGGCTAATCTTTAACGCACCATTATTAAGGTTTTGTTGGGTCGAATCAAGATCGACTTCATATTTCAATGGTAACTGCAACATTCGATTGACATGAACACCAGCAATGTAATTATGATGGTCGAAAGGTGCTATAAAACCAAATTGCTTCTGATCCTTATTGGCAACATGCATATTCAAAATGCCAGTTTTTTTTGTATTTGAAAGTTCGTCATTTTTCATTTCAGCTTTAACTTTTACAACTATTGGCGAGTCCAAAGTATAAAGGAATGGGATGCCACTTTCAATTGGAAAGCTTAATATCGTTTCGTAATTATTGAAGAAAAGTAAATCCAATTGTTGATCTTTCTTGAAGAAATCCTTCGACTCTGTAATGTAATAATAGTTTATGTCTTTAAAAATAATATAATTTTGTAGTAAAATTCGGGATACTTACGAGAGGAAATTTTTCGAAGAGTTCTACTATCAAAGGGATAGATCAGAAGATTGTGTACTGTGTTAATAAAGACCTGTCCTTCCAATTTATCCAGATCTTCGGACTTGAACTGAAGTATTTGCAAAAGTTTCTCAATATGTGATTTTTTCAACAATTCATGACTTGTTTCTTCGTTCTTCCAATAGTCCCAAAGTTGCTTGATATTTGATACCATGTATCCTGCTTCCAAGGTAGGTAATCCATAAAAATCGAAAACAGTATTCACAGCAACACGCAAATATGAGGGAATTACACTATTGTCGCCAATGGTTTGCACACTAAGTCCCCTAATACCCCAGTGATTCAAGTCCGTGTAGTAGCTTTGCGAATTCCATTTATTAAACTTTTTCGGATTCAATAGATGCCTGACACTGCGTGCCTTAGTAGCGAGATCTTGCAATTCTGGTCGCTTCGTATTGGCGAGACTATTTATTGTATTTTTTACGGTAGAGATTACGTTTTCATTCAAATCGTCATTAGTAAATTTCGCTATGCGTTGCAACGTAATCAAAGGTGGGTTCAGCGTAATATATTGATGTATGGACATACAACGTATTTTATGATCTTCGTTTACGTTCGAGTAGAGCTTATAAAAAATTGGTCCAATTAATTCTGGTTCGAATCTGCTTAAGGTGGACAGCGAAGATACCATGAGTAAACGTTGGAAATTCGACACCGACTTCTTGCCTTCTATGTACGGCTCAAAGACCGGGAGAATCTTCGAATGGCCGGTCAAACCAAGTGCCACGATATATATTTGAACTTTTGAAGTATCATTTTCGGACAAGCCTTGTTTCAATTGTTCAGCCATAAAAGGAATATAAACGTCGGTTATCTCGATGTGTTCGTCTACGTTACGCCTGAAAGTCACAGGACTTATACGCCTCAAACTGCGTGTCAGATAGTAAGTCATGACATGATTTTTACGTATTATTTCAGCAAATGCTAATGGTGCAGTCACATTTACGGGTGTCTGGTACAATACTGATGGATCGCTTATCATTTCCTGCACAAAAATCAGATAAAAGTTAAAATTAATTTTTAGTTTTACACAGGGAAATACATACATACGTACATATATTATAAGTACATATATTGTACGTATATACTGTACACAATTGGAAATTTGTTTTTATATTAATTTAATACAAGAATACATTGAATATGTTAAAAATTAAGACAAATATTATGTAAAATGTCAAAACGTAATTCTAATACAATTTATAAATAGTTATTCTTCTTCATTATAATTAATATTTATATGTCAAATCAACGTATTTCAAAAATTTAACATTTATAAAAACATATATTAAATTAATACATTTTATTCATTTATCTTAGAATTTAAATTTTAAAAAACATTATTTTTACACTTTTTGTTCACTATTATTCATGAATTATTTTAACACTAAGAAATATTAAATATCAATTTACAAAATATTCAAATAACATAATCACATTATATTAAATTGATACTTAAATATATTAAAAATTCAATACAAAATTTTAATAAGAATTTAAGTGGACTATTTCTAACACAAATATAAAACGTTTGTTACTGTGATTGCAAATAATAATTACTTATTTCAAATATATTTAAAAAATTGATACTAGCAAATCCATCATAAATTTATCATAAGCATTAAATTTGTTAAAAATATATTCTGAATTCTAATAGTTTAATCAATAAAATTTCAATCAATATTATTAAACAAACTCGATTTCCTTGTTATATAAAGTCGCTTTTTCGATAAATTTTCTTCAAAACAATAAAAATTCTTGTGTTGAGTAGATTAAAATTAATTTTTCCTAAAATTTGTAATATAAGCATATTTTAAGATTCTTATTAAGATTCTTATTAATATTTTTTGTTAAATATAAGCATTATTTAAAAAAAAAAAATAAATTGAGTAATTATTTTTCTTAGCAATAGAATGATTTCTTTTTGTATATATGCATATCATTTTCAATTGTTGATATAATAAGCGTTATGACGGACTGTCGAAGAATTAAAAATTAACATATCGAAGAATAAAAAATTAACATGTTATTATGTATAAATAGATACTTACATAGAATGTTCTGACATATTCTTTTGTTGGTTCGTGAACATGCTTGGAAATTTGAGATATAATTATTGCTGCCTCTGGGCCTTCAACTTTTCTATTTTTTAACCAATTGTGGATAGTCAACAAAGCGGGTTCTGTTCCGGTTTGCACAAGAGCATCCCGTAAGACGCTCCAGACAATATTCTTGTAATCTTTATCGTTACTTTTGAGATTACGTAAATGTTCTTCTAATTCACCAATCTGCTTGAAGCTCATGATGCGTATGAAATTTTTTAAGAACACATATTGTTCCATTATACTTAAACGCGTGTCATTAGAAGACTGTATTGTGACAGCTATTTCATGAATTAAGTCCTTGATTTGTTCCACATTTGTGACGGCCATGAAGGGTGATAGCGGGCTTTTCGGAGCTATTGCCATTCTTTTAGGTGAAATATTACTCTTATATAAAGTGTAATCCTCATCGCTGGAGCTACTAGAAGAGCTGTTCTGATCGTCCCAATTTTTTTCAGAAGAACTGGTTCTCTCTGATGAATGTACTTGCTCGGAATGTATACTGATGCTTGGTGTCATTGGGTTCTTAGAATCAGAAAATGGATTATTATACGTGTATATTAAGTTTCCAGTTGACTCGAGGTTACTTGATTCAAGTGAATCAAACAATGGACTGGATATTTTGTCCTTTTTCAATAAAGTCAATTTCAATATGCTGTGGACGTTGCCAAGGAAAGGATCAGTTTTTTTAGGCCTAACGGATATATGATTCTTCGTTACGACAGATTGAATAGTGAACCTTTTCAGATGGCCCGAGAGAAGCATTTGAGTCGTAGATAATTCCTGTAATAATCACATAATCGCAAATAAGTTCATTAAGAAATTTTATTTTCTTTTTTATTGATAATAGTTTTCTATTGATTCTATTAATACAGTAGTTTGAATCATTTGCTATACAAAAATACTAATATTTTAAATAAAACAGTTTTCCTAAACAATTCTTTTTCATAATTTTCAATAATTGTAATTATTGCATATTTTTTAATTATAAGCAATTATAAAATAATTTATCAATTAACTCACCGAAATGAATTTATCTTGTTTATATAATTTTTCCTGTTTATAGAGTTGTTCACGGAACAATGGATTTTCTAGACCGCGATGATAAGTTTGTCGCTGAAGGCATTTCTCGTAATTTCTCATTTTTTTAATGTCGTAATAATACCCCTCACCGCGTAAGTCCGGAAAAGGTATCTTGTCTGGTATCTCTTGATGAGCATCTGGGTGCAATGGTACGATCTCGTACAGTACTTCGCACCTGCCACCGACGGAATCTTCTACGGCTGTAAATATAACAGGAGAATTTTCGTCGTCCGGAATTTGAGCGCTCCTGGTTTTTATCGCGTTTTCTCCCTGTGTGTCAATTTGCAGTTGGCTCATGAAACTCTTGAGGAGATTCAATTCCCAAGTAGGAATATTACGGTCGACTAATAAATCTCGTATCACTCCGTGCTTCATTGTGACCTCAAATGGTTTTCCTGACATAGGAATCTCCCGATACTCCAGCATATGATCAGGAAGTTCGGTATCCGGGCCATCCACTAATGTGGTGTGTATATGAGCATACTGTGGATTGGAAACCTTCACTTGCAATTTCTGTGGCGATTTTACATAAACAGTGAGTTTAGCCTTCATTTGAAGTCCAGTATATTGTTGTTTCAACTTGTCAAGACCTGTCACTGTCCGACTGTGTACAAGGTATTCATACTCGTTTTCCTTTTCCCAAGCATGCTCGTGGTCAAGCGTGCCTGTGGCCACGGCCACGCCGGCTGCCAAAGAGAATTTACCAAATTATAATAATTGAAATTTGTATTTTCTTGCCGAATTAAGATGATTCTTATTATGTTCTCAAAAAGGATTTACTTTAATACATAAATTAGTTAAACAATAAGTTTATCCAAAATATGGAAATCAGATGCAGCAATGATTTTATATCAATTAAAAAATTAATTAATTCTGTCTACCAACTTGCAAAATTTTTTTTCAAAAATTTCATGAAAGAGATATTTGAAATTTTTATGGATATTATTACCATTTACATAAAGTTATTGTCTTTCTTACCTAGTAGAAGGATGACAGGGAACCACATGATGTTATGTGGTTACCAGGTATCAAATGTGAAATGAAAGCTTCTTCTCTTTGATTTAATTTATATACAGGAGTATGCCAACTCAGCTTGACCTGCTGATAGCCACAAAAATTCAGTATCCGTACTTGAAACTATACCGTTTATACGCGTGACAAATTTTTTTAACCTTTCACACGACAGATTACTTATAACATCCGCAGCATATTTAAGAAAGTAAAGATGGGTCGTGCCATCGGACTTCCGGACAGAACTTTGACTTCGTTTGAAGATATTATTAACTTTGTCAGTTGATGAAAACACATTACTATCTATTAGTCAGTTGTTTTCTAGATATCATATTAAAATTTATTAAAATATGTTTGACGTAATTAGGAATTAATAAAAAAAATAATGTTACTATTTGCGCAAAATTTTTTGAAACTTACGCAAAATACAATTACCTATTTACTATGGAACAGACTATATAAATATATATATAAATTTCACAAAATTTAAATATGTACAATTTAAAAAACATATATATATATATATATATATATATGTATTTTTAATTAAACATATTTAAATTTTGTGAAATTTTTGCAGAAATTATTTATATTCTATATGTAATGTGTATATATATATATATATATATATATATATATATATACATTATTTATATAAAATTTAATAAAAATTCTTTTTAATCAGATAAGTTTCACTTAATATATTCATCGTTTTGTTAGATAAGTAGAAACATAGAAGATTTCTGAAAGATCATTGATAATTTTCTGCACGTGTTGAATTTTTGCTTAACATTTGAAGATTATTAGTACAATGATTACGAAAACGATCCTGTCATTAAATTTTTATTTTTTTCTATTTTATTTTTTTCTTATTTGTATCTTATCATGAATGAAAATGTTTCCGAAAAGTGAGCAATGGGAGATATTAGCGGATGTAATGTGAACTTGCACACATTTTCCAATGCTAAATGAAAGTTAAAAGTCAAACTTTGATCCAAGTCGCGAGATATCGGTGTTAATGCAGGAGATATTTACTAACGATGATTACGCGATTAGAAAATTTTTACATAACATTTCCTTTTACACACACACACACACGCGCGCGCGCGCGCGCGCGCCATACGCACATACGCACGCACGTACACACTCGCATACAAGTATTTTTTAAATTGTTGTTTTCCAGATTATGATAAATTGTGTATTTGTAATTAATAAAAAATATGCTAGAGATTTTCTTTTAATTTTTATGTACTCTTTAACTCCTACGTTTGTGTACTAAAATATTTAAAAAATATTTAAGTAAAATATTTGAGAAAAATACATATTTCTTATTCAAAAATTGTTTTATGTATTTTACAAACTTTATAGAAATTAGAATAGGATTTTCTTGTATTAGAAAAAAAATTTTTATTTAGTCGATAATAAATATATAAATTAAAAATATAAAATTATATATAAAGACAAAAGTTTAAAAACATATATAAAGATGAAAGAATAAACCGGTAATTGTTTTCTAACTTCGTTAATAAGGAGTAATTATCGCAAATTCTTACATAACGCATAATGCATAAGAGCATAATTCATAGTGCATAAGAGAATCAACTAATCGAAATTCTTCTTTTCCATGGAATGAGAGTAAAGGAAAGATTCTAATCAATTGATTCGCTTATGCACTATGCGTTATGCAAAAGTCTGTGTTACGGCCTTAAAACTTTTTTACTACTTGATTTTTTATTCTTTCAATAAAGAGATGGTAGTAATATTTTGCAATAAAAATATACATAAACTAATAAAAATATACATAAAAATATATATGTATCTTTAAAAATTTAATTTGTGCATATTGTTACACTTATAATTATAAGATATAAAGGATCTTATTTTAACCAATCCAATTTAATCAATCCAGTCAATTTTCTCCGAATTATTGATGATGAAATTATTGATAATTTCTAATCACCAGGATGTTTTAAAAACGAAGGTCAATTACGCGAGCGATTGACTTTCACTTTCAAAACATTCTGCATATAAAAATATTACAAATTATTATATCAATCTGTTTACATCATGCTCTATTTGATTTGCATTTATTAACTTAATCTATCTTATCGGAAATACTTTTATTTAAAAAAAATATAAATTTTTTATATATTCTGTAAATTTAAATATTCTTATTTTACTTTTCACATATTTTCTTGAACGTTCACTCATTCATTTGCTTGTTACTGAGTTTGCACATAGGATTTTTATTATATGTATAATATATTGTCATTAATGGTGCAACAGCCTAAATCGAACTTTAACGGTTTCAATTGCTTTAGTATTTTATTTTTTTTTATTTTATTTTTATTTTATTTTGTTATGGAAATAAATTATTAACCCATTGTCTAACTCTTTTAGAAGGATACAGCAGGATAAGCTATATATATACATCCGTAAAGTAAGTCTTTTTATGAAAAATAGGATCCATAGTAATCTCATATGGACATATGGCTTTATATAAACGTATTATATCTCTTGCTTTTAAAATGACACAACTCATAAAACGTAATTTTCAAGATATGACCATAAAACATGACTTATAACCATAAAAAATAAAATAACTAAAAAATTATCAAAATCATTACAAATTCGAAAAAAGTGATTCAATCTTCTAGCCCGAATTTTTCGTTGTTCTAAATAAATTTATACATCGAAATCAACAAATATCAATCTCTAAATACAAATTAATAAATTTGATAGTTTCAATAATTTTTTTTTTGCAAAAGCATTAAAAGATTTATACTGGCCTTAATCTGTTAATTTATGCCGTAGTCTGTAATAATTGATCAATTATAGTCGAATATTTATTTCTCTCGCATTCGACTAAATCAAAATATCGACATATTAATATGACTTCACACCAGGCTAAAGAGGGTTTAAAAAATTGTCAAAATCATTATTTATGGGTTGTAAAAAGAAAATAACTAAAATGACATTTGATCATGTTAAAAATATTATTTTTTGTCGATAATAATTTGATTAATTTTCAAGTTAAAAAATAATATCTTTACTAAAAAATTTAATTTTTTGAATTGTGTTACTTTTGAAGTAAAAGTTCGAACAATATAAACTCATATAAAAAAATTAAACAAGAGATTATAAATACAATATATTTAATTAAATATATTTAAATTATTATATTTAATTATTTTGGTAATAGAATTTTAAAAAATATAAAAAAGTACGGAGAAAGTAAAACATGATTATTTAGAAAAGCTTTAACATTTTCAAATATTTAGGGAATAACTTGTACTAACATATATTAGAAAATTGAATATGTATGTAATTTTATATCAAAATAAATTATTTTGCTATGGAAAGGTTGTAATCAATAAACAATTTCATTTATGTAAAAATGTGTTATTGAATATATTTTATGATATCTTAATGTTATTATCTTATTTTACTAAAAATGATGTTAACTTCTATTTATGTATATTTCTGATAAAGTTATATAAAAATACATCATAAATGAGAGATGTAATATTAATCTTAAAAATAATAATACTTTTTTTTATATAAAGTTGTCTTAAATTCAATATTTGCAATATTTATATAATATACGTTATTAATTAGCGCGAACAAATAATGAATTTCCATTGCTATTCATTGCGGTACTTCTATCGACTCCTATAGACGAGATTGTTGCTTTGATAATAGTTGTAGTAGTTTCCGATTCCTGAAATAATTATATATGTACATATATATTAACTATATTATTTTTTAAAGTTTTCAAGTGTATAAATTTAATAATAAAATTGGAAAAAAATGATTTCCATTTTATATCAATTCTTTTAACTATTAAAAAAAATAGTATTTCATTGGTATGTTATTTTGATAAAGATTATAATTGGCGGCATATCTAAATAAATTACCTCGTCAAAATCGATATCAACTTCTTCAAGTACTTTATCGAGAACGGATATGAAATGATTGACATTCTCGAGTGTAAAGACCATTGGCGGCTTCAGTTTCAGAACGTTATCGTCAGGCCCGTCACTGCTGATAAGAATCTTCTTCTCTTTCATTCTGGATACCACATGCTTTGCCTCTGCTGTCGCTGGTATCCTTTTAATTCTATCGCGTACTAATTCGATGCCGACGAACAGCCCAGCGCCACGCACATCACCTATAATCTTCCGTCGCTTTGCCAATTTCTTCAATTCTGCGAGCAGATGATTGCCGACCTTCAAAGCATTCTCCTGAAGACTCTCACGTTCTATGACCTCCATTACCGCGTTTGTTATTGCGCAGGATACAGGATTACCTCCATACTAAAATTACACAGGATATTTTTAGTCACAGAGATAAATATCTTAACAGCAATTTAAAAATGCTAATGCTAATAACATCTTTCTAAACCAACCGTATTGAAGTATTCGATGCCCGTATTATAAAAACTACGCGCAATTTCTGGCGTCGTTACGACGGCCGCAACAGGATGACCGTTGCCCATGGGCTTGCCCAGCGTAACTATGTCCGGGACAACGTCTTCGCCGTACAATTGAAAGGCCCACGTGCGAGTGCCGACTCTTCCAAAACCGACTTGAACTTCATCCGCAATACAGATTCCTCCTGCTTCGCGTACGTGCCTATAAGACGAATTTATTCCATTGTATTCTTTTTTCTATATCGCCATTTTTCAGTAAATAACAATCAAAAGTAATACAACATCAGTGTTATAATTTTATACTCATTAATATAAACGTAATCACAAAGCAAAAGATGGCCCTATTTATATTTTATACAATAACTTTGTTAATAATTAATATTTGAATGGAAAATTTAACGATTTATTTGTCACGATTACATTTGTCAAAATATTCCTCAATTCTAGATTTGAAATTACGAAATATTTATTACAAAAGACATTATAAAAATGTGACGACATTGCATAATTAAAGAAGAAGTAATGAAGCCTCCAAAAACAAAGATTTAAAAACTTAGCTTTATCTAAAAAACACACAGTATTTAGTCACAAAAGTATAAAAAATTAAATATTGAATATTAAATTAAAAATTAAATATCCTGTACTTATTTTAGTATTATGGTCGCTTTGCGTAACGCGAGTCTACATATAAATAATAAAATGGTCTCCTATATACCTGTATACATTCTGAAAATAATTCGGTGGCGGCAGAATTTGTCCACCGACCGACATGAGACTTTCCGCGATGTAAGCGCAAACTCCACGTCCTTGAGCCTTGATATCTTTGCAAATTTGTTTTACATCCTCGGCGTATTTAACACCAAGATCCTCGTCGATATAATCGATGGCGCGATATTTTCCACGGTACACGTCCGGGCAAGGAGCCTAACAGAAAAAGCAGCGATTGTATAAAATATTTAGAGTTACTCATAACGCCATTTCTGTTTCTTATTTTTTTAACGTTGTTACTTTTTTCTGTACCAGTAACTTTTATAAATGTTTCCAGCGCTGTGAAATATATCGTGTTTCGTTCAATATCAACGATATAAATATACATAGGCCCATATTCAGAATGCGCTTACAACGATGTTAGCGCAGTAATATATTGGATTGTCCGGAAAGTTAGTGTCGACTAACCTATATAATTTAATAAATGTGTACTAAAATTTAAATTTTCTGCGTTTCAATTTTCCTTCAACATTGGCACGAACTTTCCGGACAACCCAATACTATAATTTACGTTACGCATTCTATAGAATTTTAGAGATAAAAACGCGCTCTGAATACGGGCTATAATAAATATAATATAAATTATCTCTTCATACCAAAAAAGTTATTTAATATATAATAAATTACATTTATTTTAATGGTAAATAATTTAACTTGAAGATATGGCTGCAGATGACATGGTCATAGTAGTTAACGTCAAATTAACAAATATTGCACATATGACGTCCATAATTATTCATAAGAATGTAGATCAAT
>Ga0157363_1002310_pt1 | contig 16720 bp, 10 predicted proteins | sample AttsexASBM1_FD_111477 | JGI IMG/M metagenome (GOLD analysis project Ga0157363, IMG submission 111477) | Fungus gardens microbial communities from leaf cutter ant in Ribeirão Preto, State of São Paulo, Brazil - Atta sexdens ASBM1 | ecosystem: Host-associated > Fungi > Mycelium > Unclassified ... | reverse complement strand
TGCTACTCTATTCTCCTCTGCCAACGGAGGATCCCGTCCGGATGAATCCGTCTGTGCATGAGCATTCATCTTATGAAGTGCAATTTGTATATTAATATGAAAATAAGAAATTGCTCTTAAAGAAAATTGAATGATCAAATTGCATCATATAAAGGTGAATCATACAATCTTAGAAATATATAAGAAATTAAACGGAGGGGATTTATTTATTGAGAGATATCAGAAGATCAATTTTTATATCTTCTCCTCCGAATCATAAACTCTCTTGGAATCATTATAAACTAATTCCAGAAATAGTTGACTTTGAGGAATATCGACTTGGTTCTTCTTGCAGACTTCTTGCCAGACCTGTCACGAGAGTGACACATCGCTTCGCTTCCACTCTCGAATCGCGACATCAGCGAAGCGCCGAAACCTGTCACGTTCATTAATCAGCTTTCTCGGAAAAAGCTTCAGGAAGAGGACGCGAAGAAGAGTGGAGCACGAAGAAAAAGGGGTGAAGTAGATCGCCAGGGACGAAGATCGGGGAGGGCCCTGTCAGGTATCGGGCATCGCTGTAATATGTCTGCCCAAAAAGGTTGTCGCGCGTTAAACGCGTAAACCGGGTGCAGGAAGATGGAACGTTCGGCGAATACCAACGGCTCATTTACCAATTTTCGGAGAGGTTTGTGTAACAGAGAGGGGCGTATACTGCGAGAAAAAGTGAGAGCTGGAAAGGAAGAGAGAGAGAGAGAGAGAGAGAGAGAGGGAAAGTATAGCAAAAAGGAAAAAAAAAACGAGTACCCTTCTTGACTTCCCTACGTACTTCGCAGGGTCTTTGATTCGCGGTGACGCGGTATAAATAGAAACCTGCTCCTTCTTACAGACCGAACCACTCATAGTCTCCCCTTCCCGATCGATCTCCTGTCGTTCTACCGCGTCTCGTTCTCCTCCCTGCTCATCGTCTTCTTCTTCTTCTTCTTCTCCTTCTTCTCTCATACTCCTTGCCCTCTTTAGGATTCTTGCAGGACTCTGCCCTGCGCGCTCTGCTCCTCCCGTTTCACTCCGCTCCGAGATAACCTGTTATTTCAGGATTGCGAATCGCCGGGTGTTTTTGCGGGTCTCCCAGCGTACGGCACTATAAATATCAAAGTCTCTCTCTCTCCTTCTATTCGCTGTTTGCCCGTTGACGAGCACGACGACGGCGGCAACGAGGACGCGGACGTGGACACGGGAAGCAACGCACGATGGGGCTCCTGCGTCTTCTCTTGACTCTTCCCAGAAAATCGACGAGGCGCCTCTTCACGGCATCTGTCGCGCGCTACTACGATCCCCGTAATTAAACAGGATCGCTGGACAATCTGCGTGTACGGTATGCACGTACCTATCCCCATATTCCATATATATTGTACATCGTAGGATGTCGCGCGTTCGTAACGCGTAAGAAATTCACAAGATGATACGCTTTCTTCCGCAGGATCCAATCGGATAACTGGCATCCTTGGGAAGATTCCTCCATGGATTCTCCTAGTCACGAAGATCCGCATAGGATCGTGAGGATCACGTCTTCGTGACTTCAAAGAGTTTCTTTGCGGGGCACGATTACTGGTAATGAGCGGAGCAATTATTTTAATGCCGGCCGGGTATTACGTAAATATTCGTAAAGGCGACGTTTATTTAAACTCATCTTGTCCTACCTATCTCGCATATAAAGTCATAAGCGGTAAATAGAACTCAAATAACATCCCCCTTCGTAATATCGTGCAACGTTCTCTGTAATTCTTGCGCGCGGTAGAGATGTAAGAACATTTTAATAAAAATTTATGAAACTTACTTTACATTTTTATTCTCTCTGTAGTAATTACTGTACAATACTGTACGTTCTTACTTTAAGATATAATTAGTAACTTCACTTTTTTAAATTATAACTTTAAATCTTCAAATGGAACATACAGATCTTGAAATTTCATATTTTAATACTGTGATAATTTGATCCTATATTAGATTCTATATTAGATTAGCATTAAAAAAACAATGATACAGTATAGTCTGTTATAATATCGATATTTGACACAATATATAGTATTTTACACTGTTATGATACTTTAACATTTATGGTATACAATTCGATACCGTAATAATACTGTATTTCAAGTCTTGGTCCATCATCGCAATTATATGCCCAATTATATGCTATCAGTACTATACCAGTATTAAAGTACTAAAAGTTAGTACTAGGCCAGTATTTCATCGGTATTTAATTCTCATTTAAATCAGTTTAACAAAATATATCAAAACGTTGTGCGTTTTAAATAAAATATTTGATATTTTTGCACATTTTGATGACGAGAAATTTTATTAAAAAGACGTACTCACTTTTGAAAAGAAATGTTTCTTTTATCATCTCTAAAATGCATTGAAAGAAGGATATAATGATGACAATTAAATGCGAGCAATAACGTATCGAGAACGAGGGGCATCAGAGTTGGCCCGTGCCGTAACCCCGCGGCCACGAACGCGACAGAAAACGCCGCCAGTCGTCATTAGTATTCAACCAGCGTCATCATGAGTAGCCCTGATTCTAGACGTAATTCACAGAATTCTCGTTTTAGACAGACTAAGAATCCCTCCATCCCAACACGTTGGATGCATTCCTGATTAACTCGCGACGCGTACACGGAAATTCTAGAGAACGCGGATGTTGATTTTCCGATCGGCCGCGTGGAGCCACGCCACGGGATCGATTCTTCATGCATTTATTCAGCCGGCGTACGATGAGCACGCTCGCGTAACCACTGATAACCAGGGATCGCGCTATATAGCCCTGGTACCGAAATTAATTGGCATTTTAATCTGGCGATAAGGATGTGCCACCGGCCGCTCATTTATCTTTCGTTGTCGGCCGATTTACCCCGCGCCGCCCGATTAATTTATTTCAGAGACTCAAGCGAGAGAGCCTCTCGATTAATTGCTCTGGCTCCGGTCCTTCACCCTTGCGACTTTAATGGAAGAGCCTGTCTGCAGGGTCCTTGTATACATTGTTACAAACTCAAGCGCGCCAGTCCTGAAATCACTTAACTTTTTAGCGACAAAAATCATATGAAGTTCTTAAAGTGCCGATAAATAAAATAATTTCAAATTATTAGAAATATATTATATCATCTTGTCACACAAAATTTTATAGGAAAATAAATTTGAAAAAAAATTGTAATTCAAAAAATAATCTCTAAAACTTTTAGAGTAAAAGTTTACTTTGAAGAGTGAAATCCTACTCTTAAAAATTGAAAATTGAACTATTTTTCAAAATTTTTATTTTTAGAGTAAAATTTTAATCAAGAAAATTTAAAGTAATTTGTTTAAAGCAACATTATTTACGCTATATTTGTGCAATGGATATTTTTAATATAATCTTGATAGAAATATTATAATAATACAAATTGACAAGAAATCAATTGTTTTTCATCTTGTTTTCTGTTCTTATGTACATTGATTTATAGTAGTCTCTCTCATATTATAATATTTATTATATTCTATTTCGCTCTAATCGATAAAATTATTATCATATTATATTCGTCTAAGTTAACGATTTTGCTGATATAAATGTTCGAATCTAATTCTCGTATTCTCTCTATCGGCGTATTCTAAGTACATTGCCTCAAGGATCGGTTAACCGTTAGTTTGCATCCCGGTTACGTCCCGGCAATGCATGTATCGGATTTGAGATTAATCGAGTCTCTTTGTCTCAATGAACCACCCGCCGCCTTGCTGGATAGCATCGCCGATATATCGATACCGATCTCTATAGCCATCGTATCCGATGAATTTTTCAGAGCGAAACCGTGTATCTTTATGCACAAGCCCACGTACCCTTCGGCGCGAAGACACTCACAATTGCAAAGCGCAATCCCTCACGATGGACGCAGCTCGCTCCAATGATCCAGATCTATTTACCTAGTTTCCTGGAAACGTCGCCTGGAAACAACAACGGCACCATGTAACTCGCTCATTCGAGAATAACCACTGTCTCCGTCGCGCTATCCTGCCGCGACAGGTACCGCGTGGAGGTCTAGTGGACCCCCCGCGCCGTCACGTCGTCAGGCCCCACCGGGCATCGCGCCGGCACGCGCTCGTGGCCCGTAACGCACCGTATACGAGAAGAAGAAAAAAAAAAGGAACCGCTAATCCAGTGGCCCCCTATCTAACTGGTACATCGTTTTCGAACGAACAAACCGTTCGCCAGATTCCACGCGAGATTACGTCCAGCGAGCGAGGTCGCGGCCACCGCGTCACGACACGCTCTTTAGCCTGTACATCTTGTCAGACGCGACATTCCGATGCAGCGTCTTACGCTGCACGTTTCCGGTTCCGTTCCGGTCTGGTTTACACTTGATGGTCAAGGTTGATGGTCAAGGAGCCTGACCCTCCTTTCGAGTTTCGCACGATGATAATCAGCAACTTGGACCAATTTAAAATGGAGCGCGAAAGTGTCCGTTTACTCGTAAAGATTGCATGCCTCTGGTAGGGGAGAATTAGTGTAATACGTCGAAGTTATAATTAACTCTGCACAATATTGTATATTATAATAGTAATATTTACCATTTATAAACATTTTTGTAACGTATATCTTTAAGGATATTTTATACATATTTTCAAAATGATAACAAAATTATGAAAAAATTACACATTCTAAATCACGTTTAAAAATAATACGATAAATTTGTGACGATTTATTATCTAGATCATAAATTACTTTAATAAATAATAGTATTTTAGTATAATAGTATAATAGTATAATAGTATAATAGTATAATAGTATTTTTCTGTGCTCTAAAAATATATGAAAATGTATTATATTAAATAAAGTCTCTAAATTTTTTAATATAAATACATTATGTATTCAAAATTATTTACAGATTTAGAGTTGCAATGCATGAACTAGTTGTCCAGTAAATAAACAAAATATTTAAATATTTTTTTTGTTCTATATTATAACTAATCAGTTAATCGCAATGAAACTTTGCAATCAATTATTTTGAATATTTTAAGTACTTACATATAAAAGGAAAATATAAATTCTTTTATCATTTTTTAAATTTTAATTTTTAACAATAAAAATAATAATAATAAATAAAATATATTAGTAAACAAAAATATAATCTTATTCACACAACTTTTATATATTTACATAATTTAGTTAAAGTGTAAATATTAAACATACTTTTAAATTTAATTTTCTTTGCAGGGATTGTACGTCTAACATATATCCTTTAAAATGCTCATGAAATGCTCAAAATATAATATAGTAAATGTCGCCAATATTGCAATACAAAAATAATTATTCTAATTGTTCGGTTCAATAATTGCATTCAGCAGATAAAATAGCTTTGCAATTGCTGTAAAATTTTTTAATATGATTGGTCTTGCTTTTAATTCCTTACTGAATTTAAATCAATCATATTAAACAATTTTACAATAATTGCAATTAAAGCTATTTTTCTTTTGCTAAACAGCTAATGATGATAATACAAAAGAAATGAATTTTTACACAAGAATTAAAGCACGAGAATTCAAGTGTAAATAAAATAATTTATATTGATGTCACTCAAACGATAAGAAAAACATATTTTATATATATATATCTAATTAATTCGTATGATAAAAAAACGCCATTTTTTAACTCCAGACACTAAGTAGTAGACAACTTAGCATAATTAACATTATTAACATAAATTCCAATTAGTTTTCATGTCTCAAACGAATTCTTAATCGTGAGAAACTGTCGGAGGCCTTGCAACAAGCTGTTATAAAATGCCGTTGACTCTTTCGAAATGGAATCACGAAAGAGATATAGCTCGAGGCGAGCCGCCGCCCAATCATCCAAAATTAAATGAATCTCTTGCGTCTCGCTGTCGCACCGCCGCACCAGCATCGCTAAACGAATTAATCTCGTTAGGCGAGAAAATTAGATTCTTCTTTCTTCGCGCGTTCGAGAGTCATAACCCTTCAACGGGGGCTAACTATATTATTATTATTATTATCGTGGAAATTTCATCGACCGGTCGGATTTAACTGATTCCTCCGCGATAGACGAGGGCTTTCGCTTCCCGTCCGATTTCATTTGGCTCTACGTCGTCGGATGGAGACTAATAAGGGTAGTAATCGCGAATAACGTGGGGTTGTTTCAACACGGTATGGATAAACCAATGTGATACAAGAGCTATAATTTCCGACAATCGCGTGCACGCGTGAATATATATGTGAGCTCGATAAAACGCTCACGCACACACATGTGGTGGAACGCGTATGGACTTACAATCAGCTGCAAAAACCGTCTGGACCATCCTGCGTGTCTGACTAGCAGCTTTCGTCGGGTGACCGGCAAAAAATTGAGATCGCGATTAGAGGGATCGCTCTAAACAAGGTATGCTATTAAACCGGCGCGATGCGCACGATTAATAAACATATGGACTTAATTAATAGTGCATCTCACGGCGAAATTCCATTGCCTTCGTCGAAATCGAGAGTTTGAACACGTGTAGTTTCTGGAAGATTTTCGAGGCGGCCGCTATGAAAGATGATCTTGCATTAGACTAAAAAAATGTCTTCTTTGAAGTGAAAGAGCGGCTTAGTGAAGGATATACGAAAGATAGCCCTCCGACGTACTGTTCTTCATTCTTAATAACTATAAATTCCTTTTTTATCTTAAAGTCGATTTTTGCCCGAAGAGAGATCAACTGTTAGCCTTTGTGTATTTTGCGATGCCACAATCTTCTCCTTTCAATTCATAGTCACTTCTGTGTTCTTCAATGTCTACACGTATGTTGTATGTTAAGCATAACCACGTAATTTCCAAATTTAATCAACACACCGCGCCGCCGGCACTTAAACCAGCATTACGTAGAAATGAAGAAGGATTTCCTCATCCGTTCTCGAACGTGTCCCGCGGCGCTTTGCCAGCAATTAATTACAAATTAATTTCGGCACCCACGCACAACGCACCCCACGAAAGAACCGCTGTACCAGCTAGATTTAATCCCGCCGAATGAAAAAGCTCTTTGGTCTCTCAAACTTCTAATGAAAAATTCACACCATTATGTATGAAATTATAAGCTATCGATATATTCATTTCTTCCAAATAATATATACAGAAAGAATCATTTTGCTAAAATATTTCAAAATTTAACTAAATAGTTCTAAAAATAATTTAGACCAAAATATAATTACATAAAAAATTTACTAAATCTCAATAATATTTCTTTGAATAGTACTAAAGCATTTACAGTAAATAAATATTTTTCAATAAAAAAAAGATAATTAAATCAAATTAATGATTTTTGTAGGAAATAAGTATGTTTACATTTAATAAATACTTATCTAGAATTATTAAAACAAATATTTATCAAATTTTTTTTCAGTCTATGTAGGATTCTCAAGCTGGTGGCTAGACTGTCAAAATTTATTGCAGCATACTTATTACATTTGAGCATTTCACACAATATTAATTTTTATAGTCTAACAAAATTATTTGTTATGCCTAGCTTTTTTAGATATTTCAGCAAACTCATCATTTTTTCCTTGTGTATAATTAAAACATTCTGTTTTAAAAATAAACAAATTTTCCTGTACAACACATTTTTTTAAATATTTTTTATTATTCATAATATTTTATTTATTTTAAAATATAAAATTATATATATATTTAAGTTAAATAACTCTATCTTTCTATCATAGGGTTTACGTCACCAAGAAAATTGCATTTAGACAACTAGATTATCTTTTTCTGAAAAAAAGCTTGGAAAAATTAATTTTGCCATAGTACAAAACGATGTACGCAAGAAAACGAAAGCACAATGAAAGAGTACCACAACGTTTGCTCGTTGTCGCACGCATTTCATGACGAACTCAACGAGAGCAAAATCGCTGGGAACACGACGACGCGGAGGTCTCTCGTGATCCGCTTTGATCTCGAAAATTAGCTTACAGTTTATTGCATTTTTTACAGCGCCTTTCATCTTCGAGATTTCACGCGCGCCAGCTAAAATCTCTCATCAATATGCAGAGAGAACTGGGGAAGAAAAAATGTACAGAGGGGGGGGGGGCGATATACCGACAGGGGGACGAAGACGCGAATGAAAAAAGGAGTACCGAGAAAAGAACAGATGAACGGATGGATGAAAAAGTTGTTCTGGATCAGCTACAAGCGTCCTGTTCATATCGAACGTTTACAGCTTTTTTCGGCTTATAAATTATTAATTATTACACGTGCGTGCATATATTCGACTTTTACAGTAATTAAAACCTGATTTAATTAATGTGCGACTATAATCGTTATGGTGTTAATAAGATATCAACTAAGGCGTAACGTAAGCATGATCAGCTATAATGGTTAATAAACGAAGGTGAGACGGTAAAGTTAATTAATTTAAAAAGTTGATTAAAATTCAAATAGACATTTAATATTTAATTGCTAAAAGCATTGAAATTATATTTAACATATATCGTATAATGACTAATATCACGCGATATGCAAATGTCGATATGAAAAAGAAAACGAATACACGATGTCAATTTTGCAATATTAAATATACGTGAATTCCTCGAAAGCGAAGAATCATGACATCATCATAGTGCTTGTATCTATCGCGTGTATTACACGTACGCTGCTTCGCATTATATAGCTTGTTGAACGACATAATGAAAATAAATTACGGTATTTAGAGGCTAATGAAAATCGAGTTCCGAGCTTCAGTAAAATTGTTTTATTTTATCATGAACGATGATTATTATCGCGCTGATGTTTTTCTCAGGACAGGTTACGTTAACTGGACGATAATTATGGATGCTTATAATCGACAGCCACCTTGAAATCTCGATGAAAACACAGAAGAGAATTTTACTTGATTTGTTACACTGTAATCCTATTTGTGCTATGCTTCTGTAAATGTGATTTAAAAAAAATACATACAATTATTGCTTTTTTTTTTAACGAAAATATGTTAAAAAACTTTTTCGGAAGAGTAAGCGACAAATTTAATTTTTTCATTTTCAGGAAATTCAAATCTATAAAAAACGATATAAAGTTTATTGAAACAATAAATCTTATTATGTGTCATCCTAAAGTTACAATTATTGGTATTTAGAAAATAATATTATTCTAAATCATTCTCTCCCCTTCTCTCTCTCAATAGTTTTTAGTGAAAATTAAGCAACATATACCTCTCTTTTAAGTCCTTTCTTAAATCGACATCACATCTTACTTCAAGGTATTCGAAATTGATCGTGCATTGTCTAATGTATCATAGTATTACATCGTGAATCGACCGTCGTAACGGCTTTTAAATCCCATCTCGCAGCGGGGCGCTTTCGAGTATTATAAAACGATTGTCCGAATGCGTTGTCGGGGCGCTCTATTCTTTTCGAGATGCCGACGGGCGGACTTGGTTTCTTAAACGCTACGCGAGACTCACCGTCCCTGACCGTTCGCGCCTGACAGGAGGATCCTTCTCACGTTTAGTCATCCTGCCGGCGCAGCAATGTCGATGCGCAAACGATCGCGGACTCAAGAGGAGGAAGAAAAGAAGCATCGCGCGCGCAGAGGAGATCGCAATCATATCCTGCACTACGACATCGCCGACGAATCTCGAACTCGTGAATCCCTGCAGCCTCCAATCGCACACGCTGACCGGTTCGTGATGTCATTCGGTATTTCCGTTTTGAAAAGGACGATACCCGTGGCCGCGTCATCTTCCACCAACCCTCCGTCCCATCGGGAGAAGAGACGAGTCGCGTTCTCCGGTCTCGTTAGACCGCTGCCGCGCAGAATTCTTCTTCTCGAGCGTCGTCGAGGGAATGAACCCGAAGATTACACTTTAATTGCCTTCGCGCCGTAGAGATTGCCGCTTGTCAAACCTTTCGCTACAGACCACTGATGCAAAATCAGCTCGTCAAAAACACGTTTTCTACATATACACACAAGTTGGATAGAATATTTTATATATAAAGAAATTTTTTTTATATATATTTTATGTATAAAGAAACGCCGTAAAAAAATGTTGCGCGTGTTACAGAATAAAACGAATTATAAATAACATTGCCAAATTATATTTATAAGTATCTAAAAAAAATTTTCTTTCTTTTCCTTAATAAAAATGACGAGTCACAGGTCTTACAATTAGATACGTATGAAATAAAAAAAAAATTAAGAAAAAAACATATTGTAAATTTATTTAGAACATACTGTACAGAACCGAATAAAGAAGTAAGTAAATATCTCTGGCAATTAAGTATTGCTCAAACAATCGTACTACCAGCTCGAAACGCTTCAGGTATTTAAAATAAGTGCTGTACGTGGTATTTTGTTTCCTGCTGAATGACCTGCGAGTTTACACGTAAACAGCCCAATAATGGTCGGTGGCAAACCTTGACATTGCCCAGCGGCAGACAATGTACCTACTGTCTTTTTCCCTCGGTCGAGAGAACTTATGCCTCGAAATAGCGAGAGGAAAACAAAGCGGCGGAAAGGGACGACATCCGGTGTACATCGTGTGTCGTTCAACTCGGGTTATCTCGCCAGGAAAGCGAACCGGCCATCTCCACTTCGCATCGTCGCGTCGTCCCGCGACTAATGGCACTCAAGACTAATTGAGAACTTTGTTTTCCTGGAGCAGAAGGAAAACATGTCGTGCCTCAAGTGCCCGACGAGGATTTCGTCCCGCGTCATTGACGTAAACGCGAAAGGCGCACGCCCAGCAGCAGAAATGTTCACGGAAATAATAAACCCTTTTATAACAGATTTCCTCAACAATTAACGAGAGAAGCTACTAATATCACTCCATTAAAATCCTCGCGAGGCGAAGCAAGGCTCTGCCAACGTCTCGTTAGCCGTTCGAGCCATTATCGATTAAATCGATGAAAAAAGAGAAACGACAGTTGCTAAGCATCAAGAAAGAAAACCCATATGGACTTCCGTTCCTCAAGCTAACTCCCCCTGACTCAACTGGAGGTCTTGCTTAACGTAAACGTATTAACGGATGAAAATATCGCTTTGTCGTACAATATAATCTATTAGCGATCAAAGGACTCTCTTCTCCCATTCCCCCCGATGCCATCCGGTCCTCATACGCGGGAGTCGGCTTTTTCCCGAGGCATGTGAATGAAACTGACATGCTCGTATGATGAGAACACCTTGGTGAACGCAGGACAACGGGCACCACGGCCGATAGCACGGTGATTCACGAGATGATAGCACAAGTGGGAAAAGATAAGAAACAGGGAAGAGTTGCGCTTTAGTGAGAAGAGCGTCGACGTGAGTAACGTGAGTAACGACGGCGAGGACGACGACGATGATGACGATGACGATGATGACGACGACAACGAAGAAACAGCAGCAGCTTTGTATGATGAAAAGAAAAGAGAAACAGAAGAGGAGTCTAGGATATCATCACCTATAAATACTCAACGCGCAGCCTCCGGCAAGGACGCGGTTGCCTACGGAGAGGTATCCTGAGATTCGCAGAACGTCTTACGACGCGACGCTTCCAGCGAACCGGCGCGCTCGATGTACGTACGCGTCGGACAACATTGACGCGCGCTAATTGGTATCTTGAGCGGCATGGAAAAGGGATCGTCCGGGATAATAAAGGGTATTAGCAGCAGGGTGGATTCCAGGATATATACCCACGTACGTACGTACGTATGCGCGCGTGTAGTACGCACTCGTAGTTGAAACGCATTATCCGGAGATAATGAATCTTGGAATATGATATATTACCGGTCGCCTATCCCGAGGACGGAAGGATATACCTCGTCGTAAATTTGCTCATCAGGCCGGCGGGAGTAACGGATCGAATCCTGCCTCCGTCTGCCATATCGCGACCGTGTATTATGCCTTGATTAGAGTCCCGATTAGAAACCGGGCATTATATTACGCAATGTTTTAATGCTACACCACGCTGTGGAACAACGTAATGAGACAACGTTGGGGTCACAATCAGGAGGTCAATCATGTAACTTTTTCCCTAGAAATTTTCCCGGAAATATGAAAAGTAAAATTTTTTTGTGCACTCAGAGAAAAGTTTCTTCGATTCAAAGAAATGTTTCTTTGCTATACGATTAAAGAAAAAAACTTCTTTGATTTGAAAGTTATTTCTTCAGTTATTTGATTTAAATATTATTTTGTGAAATCAAATAAAAAAATTTATTTTATTCAAAAAAATTATGTTCAAATCAAAGAAATTTTTTCTTCAGCCGTATAACAAAGAAAGATATCTTTAAATTTAAAAAATCTTATATGTACATATATAAATTTTCACTTTTCACGTTTCCGTTCTAGAGAAAAAATTAAATAATATCCTGAATTGAACCAATTGGATATTGCCTCGTCTAACATTCTTAGTCTTTAGTGTTTATATGTACGATGAATTATTAGTGTCCTACACATTTCTTTTCTTCGAAAAACTATAGGCACAATGAGTTATAATATTTATATACAATATTTTTAAACACAACCTTATAAGTGCTTTTTAAAGATATTAAAGTATATACGGAGATTTTAACATGATTTTAATAAATTTCGTCATCCATCATGAGCAGATAGAACTGAATCGAAAAGTCCTCTATTCATTTGTCCATTTTACAATTTCCGCAATAGTTAACAAGATATTAATTGCTAAAAATTGCCAAATATTGGTCTTGAATAATTTTTTATATATCAATATATCATCGTCTATCAATCTATCAACTTTATAGAATAGCTATAAGAGACAAAAATCATTTATTTTTTTCTCATAAAATCTGAGAATTTTTTCAGAATTTTTCAATACCATATTTTCTCATGTTGGTAAAAGAAAATGCAGTACTAAAAAATATACCGAGGTCTTAATTAATTTTATAATTTTATATTATTTTAATTTATAATTATATAGTTATTTTCCATTACTTGCGAAAAATCAAGGAGTACCTATTCTCTATCGATTTTTAGAATAAAATATTAGTGAATCTTAATATTAATGTAACTAACTCATTCAGAAGAAGGAGAAGAAAAATGTAGATGACATTCAGAGAAAGAACATAATATGTAATAGGCGAAGAATTTTTGTCTTTTTTAAAATAGTATCTTCTCAGCGATTCTTGTATCCAGTTTAACGACTCCAGGGCATCACTCTCCCGCGCGCATCGACTTCCTTAACGATCTCTGATCTCACTGTGAGTTCCTATTTAACTTGAACAATTAGAATTCCTGAACCTCTCGCAGGCATTCGCATTTACATTATTCCTAATTTAAAAAATAATCAAAGTAAAGTTGTCAATTTAATTTGTGATATACTATGTACTCCAACTTTAAAACTGTGTTTTCAAGACCGACAAATAATCGGTGCGCAGCTTGTTCAAACAAAAAATTTTTAAATTCATTCGAAACTATGAATATTATTGTAAAGTATCAAGATCGAATATGATCATCTTCGCTTAATTGTGTTGAATATTTCTTGGTCGATTTTTATTTAATTAACAGAATCTTAACAGAAATAAATATTTTTATTCCTACTTACATATGTCAAACGTTCAATTAATTATCGTGATTTGAACCGATAAAAAAAATTGTCATCGGGGAAAAACCTTTTTGCTAGGCACGTGTCTTTGTATGAGAAAATTGACTTACGGAGTGACATTATTCTTCAGTCGAACACATCATGATGCTATGGAATTACTTACGCCGATCGTTATCATCGACTGCTGCCGCTGACGTAATCGTCGACTCGTGCCTCGTGTTTACAACGATTACGATCAATCAACTCCATCGAATGATGGCGACTGGTACTTTCTATCCAATGACGCAGACATCAGCGATTGAATCGGACCTTCGATCGCATCTCGATAATCGCCGGCGAATTTACTAGATCTTCCGCCAATTTCTTTGGGTTCCATCGATCGATGATCATCATGCTCGGTAATAGTCAAGGACGTCGATTGATTATAGCATCCGTTAATTGTCGTCTTCGATTTCATGACTCGATTGCGAAGATCGAAAGAAACGGTGTTATAGTCATGTTTACGGTTCATAAATTTGCGATGCTTTTCAAGATAGAAATGGCTATGCGAATATTCAAGGATCAGCTACATCTTGAATTATCACGTAGAAAATGAAAAAAAGAAAAAATAAGCGGACAGTTGCTGAATAGGACGACGTTGGTGAAACCGGCCCTAAATATGGAGAATGGAACGCTTTCCGATACAGCGCTAAGTCGTTTCTAGTCAAAGAGACACATTGTAACGTGCAGTTCCCTCGTTACGTTCGTTTGTTCGGTCTGAGGAAGTACATTCTGCTCACGCGGGCCCTTTTACCCAACTTAACCCATTAGCAGGTCCTTCTAGGATAGCTTAGCGCTTGGCTGTTACTCGGAACCAATTTCAGGCGGCAAAAGCCGCGAGATAAATTCTGAAATGGATGTCTGGGAAACGTCATGGCACGCACCACGTCGTCGACGTTCGGTCAATAAATACCGATTGTTGATGGCGACGTTGAACCTCCCTCGTCGTTGATCCATCTCCCACGTATCTTCACGCGCGCGCGCGAAGGGCAACGAACGTTTTCTACAGAATGTTTGACGAGAGGAAAGCTGCCGAGGTGCCGGAAGACGGTCGTTTTTCCTCGTACGAAGGTACGAGTAATATCTTAATAGGACAATAGCTATATACATGCGACGAAACATTATCCGGGAAACAATGTATTTTTCTCGGTGCCGGAACAATTCTTCCCTGAAGTCGTTGCGCCGCGCTGTACCGGACGGATAACGTTGGGAGTCATCAACAACAGTTACGCTGAAAACATGGTAGAACTGCTGTCGCGAGACCTTGGTGGCAGCCACACCGGGACTGTGAATCCCAGCAAGTATTTTCAACGCCAACAGACGCCAGGAGATCGCACAAAAATGATATTAGGCAGGATAATCAGTGTTTATGTCACAGGCATATGCGTACACGCGGACGCAAAACCGCGTTGATGAAGCTTGCGTGACGCGCAAAAGGTGCGTTAGTACCTCTGCGCTACACGGGTTCGCCGATAAGAGACACTCGCGCGTAAGATATAATGAGAATTTAATTCCCTCGCGAGAGCGGGCTTTCGCGTCCCGACTCCTGAGTCGTACACGGGAAAATCATTATATATGTTAGAAAGCCGTGTTACTGATTTAGAGAAAAAGAGAGAATAGACGTACCGACGATTACTTCAACGTCCCGCTCATCCTCGACTCTTCAAACGGATTTCATGTCTGACTGGAATTAAACGATCGAAACCTCGCTACGTTGCGCATTGCGTGTCGTGCCATGCTAACCTTTGTAAATCTCATGAACCTTGTGTTTCAATGTTACGCTACATGATAGCACGATCAGCGCAAAAGATTAAACGTTCCAAAGCGTTTCCCTAACACGATAAAGACACGTTTCATAATATGTAACTTGGCGTTCGCTCGCAAGTTAAATTTGTCCGGAGGATAGAGGCTCTCTGTAACAAGGAGAATGCTTTATCCAAAACATATTAATTCAGTAATTAGAAGAGATGTCATCAGCATGAATGAAAGTACATGTAATTTGCCTGGCAGTGATTTTGATTGCAACTTACATTGCGAAAGACGTTGCATTTCAAAATATCTCGAATGCCACGTGTACAGCTGCCCGCATCGTATGGCGATTTACTTCCTGTAAATGACATCTCTCATACGCACGAGGAGCCAATCTCTCAAAAAAAATTGACGTCACTCATCTCCATGCACATTGGCGAGAGCCGTGCCGTGAATCGCGCGCGGAGCGCGGCGACGGCGCGGCGGGTCAACCACCTCCTCTTGGTTGCAGTTCTGGGTGATGTGCGAAAGCACGAGGAATGGTGATTACCGCGATGGTAGTCCTTTTCAAAGAATTATATGGTATTTCTTAATCCTCTTCTACTAGCTGCAGGTTAATGACCCGAAATCATTGACGAGAATCGGGCAGCGCTAACTTCCTCGTTTCGCGTTTCCTTGTGTCAGTTGCGTATCACAATTAAAATCGACGAATTCACAAAGACGCGAGGTTTAGCTAAAACTACAGAAATTACAAATGCTAAGCGCGGCAGCAGAGATGGTGATACGTTGTTATTTTTTAGCATATTAAATCGTATTTATGCGTCACGTAATTCGACTTTGATTCGATAAAGTTCTATTTAGATTTCTTGTATTTGTATATAAATGCTAATTTATTGATAAAAGTAGCGATTATTAAACGGATATTGACTATCTATCGTTTATCGTCTAAAGAAAAAGTTATTTAATCGATAGAGTGTTATAAAGATATATGTATATTGCTCATTTATTTTAAAAAATTGTCATAACTCAAAAAGGTTAATTTTTTTAAAGCATCTGATCATTACTATCTTAGATTATGAGTCAGAAACGAGAAAGTGCACAATGAAACTTTTTGCAAAATATATTAATATAGAGATATCAATTTGAACAAAATATTAAATGTATGTTAAACTCTTCTTCTATTTTCGTTAATTTTTTTTTTTATAAAAAGAAACTGATATCTATAAACGAATTATGCACCAATAATTGATGTTTCCAGCTTATTGCATAAAAAGAATTATGACGAACTGTCAAATAATTATATAGAAATAAATTTGATTTAATTTCTCAAAATAAGAAGTTCTCGGTATACATATTTTATAATTCTATTTTATTAATTATAAATGTTGATTCAGTGAAAAATATTT
>Ga0157363_1002309_pt1 | contig 16722 bp, 9 predicted proteins | sample AttsexASBM1_FD_111477 | JGI IMG/M metagenome (GOLD analysis project Ga0157363, IMG submission 111477) | Fungus gardens microbial communities from leaf cutter ant in Ribeirão Preto, State of São Paulo, Brazil - Atta sexdens ASBM1 | ecosystem: Host-associated > Fungi > Mycelium > Unclassified ... | reverse complement strand
TCTGATATATTAGATGTGGGAAAAAATTCGTGGCGTTTTTCCTGTTAGATGTAATGGGAAAAACGCCACGAACTTTTTCTCACACCTAATATATATATATATATATATTTTTTTTTAAGCTTTTATTTCTCTCTCTCTCTCTCTCTCTCTCTCTCTCTTTCTCTGTATAAAAATTCTCTTTTAACACATTATTATCATGCATTACAGCTCTATTATCGATCCACTAATATAATTATCTTTTAAGCTAATTTACGAAGTCTTATTTCATAAATAATACCACAAAAATACATTGCTTAAAAATGTTAATTAATTATTTTGTTCCCATTTCGTGCGGCTCCATGAATGCAGAATAGGTCAAAGAACTGCATTGGTAACGGCTAATTAGTTTCTCTCCTTTACTGTGTCTTCATTCGGTCTGCATTCTATCACGATTCCACGTAACAGTATTCCCTCGAATGAGAAGCACAAGGGGCATCTCGACGCATTCGCAAAATCGTGGCCCACACTAAACTCGTCTAGCCGGCGCTCTCTTCAACCGCTCGTTTGACCGCGATGATCTCAACGAGACGTCGACACAATCGCAAGAAATCATGCGAGCAAACAGAACTACAAGTAAGTGGAAGAAACTACGTTCATTACTCGCGACGCGGAGATCCTTTTTGTCGCGAATTCGCTTCGCTCGCAACAGACCGCTTGCACAGCCCCGCAAATAGGTAAAGCTAATAAATCCGCTGGCAAGAAATGGATAATCACCTTATGCCAACTCACTCGAGTGTACACTCTCCGCTTCGCTTGAGATGAGAATCGACCGCAAGAAGCTAACGCTGATGCAAGTATAATATAAAGGAACGATATCAGAGAGATTAAGATGAGTGCACATGTATAGTCACGCCTACACACACATACATGCAATGAGTGCGAATTACTTGTCCTAGATGAGCGAGCTCTTTCTTCTTATGACCGATAAAGATCAATTGGCTGACGTGACGTTTTAAGTAGTGATGTTTAATTGAGTATACTAGCATCATTTATGTACGAGAGAATCAAGTGATTTATGTTAAATGTGATCAGTTCCTTCGCAGTAATGACATTAGGAATAGAGAATCTTTTGTAAGACATTTATTTTTACAAATCGAATCGTCTGGTCTATATATATATATATATATATATATATATACAGCGCAAGTATAGTCACATTCATAAAATAATTGAAAACTCACTTTTTGCTGCTGAGAGAAAAGATCCTTTTATAAATAGCAAAAAGTGAGTTTTCAATTATTTTACGAACGTGACTATACTTGCGCTGTTACTCGATATATCTTAAATTGCAAGTCAGCGCGATAATTCCTCAGGAATTAATTTTCTATGAAATTCTGCCACATTTTATTGAGGTCACATCGGATGACCTTATACTAAAATAGAAAAAAGATTTTTGTAAATCTTTCCTAAAGATTCTTATATCATGGAACTGTATTCTCTCTTTAGTTCGAATTCTCACGAAATATATTTGATTCGTTACTCTATTTAGAAAGTTACTCTATTTATGATTGATTTTGTAAATATATAATCCCTTGAGTGATAGCCAGCCTAACTTTGGTACATCGTCGTCGGCGTCGGATAGATTGATCGTCGTAACCGGCGGGTGGCATCAGTGTAGTAAGGATCAAATAGCCCTTATCAGATTTTCCGACCCTTCTTTCGTTTTAAGCACATAGGAAGACAAAGAAAGCAAGAGTCCGGCCTAAAGCATCGTCGACAGCAGGAGCTTGAATATTTCAGGAATTGCGCCGAACGCTTCAAACGTGCGTTCACAATGCCCTCACGAATGTACCCTCGAGCCACCCTCCGAGTAACCCGACATCGTTCTTCAAGATATTAACAAGGCATCGTTGTGACCAGTACATCACTGCGACTGCGACCGGGATTAACTCACTGCTGTCTGCCTGACTATTGAAAAAAGTTTTGGAATATCGTTCAAGATGACTGGAAGTCTCTCCCTTTTTTAAACTCGAGAAAAAAGCTCGAGCTTCATGGGTGGCATTCGGTACGATTGCGAGTGGATTTCGTGGGATTATCCCTTCGATCCTTAGGTACGCCCTAAACGAGCGATGTCGTTGTTGGTCGACTTCCGCTCCGCCCTTCTCTCACATGGCGACCGCTAGCGAAATCTTCCTTTGTCCTTGATCTTACGGCCTCGAGGAACATCCCCGGCGAGCCTATTTTTCAAGAACACTCTTCTTTTCCTGGTTGAGTAGGGTGCACGGATAGCTCCCCTATGATTTGGGTTATTATGCTCTCGTCATCGGCCCCGGATGGAAAATCAGGGGAGCACGAATGGACTTCCGTGACTAGACGGATTACGTACTTCGATGTGGAAAGGCGAAATTAATCAGGCAAACCGCTCTTTCTCTCCAGTTCATCGAGCAGAGCTGATCGAAGCCTCTCCAATGGTTCTTGCTCCCGATTGTGACAGAACCGTCGTGGTGACCTCATTGAAGAATAACGAAACTTCATAGAAAATTAATTTCCTGAAGAATTATGTCCTCCATGACTTGCAAAATCTAACATTTTCACGTAATATTCGATGTCCTAAATTCGTTTTTTGATTCCCATTGTTTTCAATATAATAAAAAAAGTTCTATCAAAAAATCGTACACGGAAAGAATTTGCTGAAGTATCTAAAAATTTAGCTAGATACAGATTTGAAATTAATCTTATTGGACTATCAAAATAATTATATATATTCAAACTGATTGTTAAATTTCGAAACTTTTTGTATCTCATCATGCTTGAGATTCCTACAAAATTATTTTAATGATCCAACAAAGATATTTTCAGATTTGCATCTAGCAAAATTTTTAGATAGTTTAATAAAATTGTTCTTTCCATGTAATTATACTTTGTTTTAGGATTTAAATGCTAATACTATAAACATTACCAATCTTATTGCTGTTATATCATATGTTTTTATAAAGTACCACACTTTTTGATTTTTAATTAATTGCAATTATCAATTTTGATAAAGCTAGTATTCTAGTATATTTGTCCACATATTTTAATTCCGAAACATGCGATCTACGGATACGGTATAACTTATCATGAAACCTGGAACACAAATGCGTATATCGAGACTAATCTCCCATTGTGGGAGTATCTCGGTGGCGTCAGTTCAGGCGTGACAAATGCGTCCTCCGCAGGTCGAACCTAAGGTTATACCCATGACTATCTCGATACCTCGTCCGTATGTATACGCGCGTATATATCAAGTAGCCAAGATTTCAGAACTCTGACACTCCTTATCCTTGACCAGAACCCAGATTAAGCTCTAAAACCCTTCCTCCGATAACGGCACCCTTAAGCTATCCATTCAGCTATTGGTACATTTCGTAGACCATATAATAGCACTCCAAAGATCAACCGTTGACATAAAACGATTAAACTGCTGATTGCAGGGAAAATGTCCAGTTAAAGACAAAATCGTAATAATATAAATTTGTAATAATAATATTTTTATAAATATATTGAATATAATTAATAGTATTGTTATGTTATTAATGAAAACAAAAAGAATAGAGGATTCTGTGTTAGATTTACTCTTAGCTCTCCCCCCTTTTTATATCCGTTTTTTTTTTCCAATACTTTTCCAATGTTTTTTTCATTGCTTATAATTTTTTGTTGATAAAAATGCATACATTTGCTTAATACCGCTATGTTTCTTTTTAATATCTAAATTCTAATAAAAAAAATTTTACAATATGTTTATTTGTATAAAAGTTATAAACAATTGAATTGAGTGAATACGTCATTCTAGTCTTTCTGTAGTGTGACATTTAAGAATTAATAGGAGAGTAAAACTAATACATATATAGAAGAATAAAAATATATAAATTGCGTATTATTTATTAAATATTATATATAATTTATACATAATATACATATAATTTATACATAAATACATAGATTAATATTTTTACATTAGAAATCTTAAAATAGTAAGAGAAAAGAGAAAAGAGTATATCTATGTGTGTCACACACTTGATAAATAATATGTGCTCTATTACGTAGTGATATGTCTTACAATCCCATTAGCAACGCTTATATCATCGAGTTTAGTAGAACAGGCGTTTAGTTCGAACAGTTCAATGACTTCATTCTGTTATCTCTTGTTCTTTCTGCTGTCTCGTCTGCATACCGTCTGTTGACTAGGCAAGTTCTTCAATCTTCCGCACGTAGCACAGTTCAATGAAGTTACGACGGAAATCTTTCGTGTAGTACTTTTTCCCTGGTCGTCGTACGTTGTACGTTGAGTTACGAGGCCAGATAGCGTCGAGTGAAAAGTATATCCTTGGCTGTGACAGTTTGACGACTCGACAAATGTTTGAGTTATCGCCAGAATGATACAACCATCTTCGGTCCAACTATAAAATAGCACTTCGGCGCGCTTTTACGATGAAAGTACGCAGCCGATTACTCTAACAGTCAAAAGTAAGCGATGCGGATAGATTATTTTACATTGCACGAATTTTTCTTCTTCCATTTTGAAAGAGTTATCGTCAAAGCCATTCATAGCTTGTAGCCATTCTCGCCATAAAAATTCTACTAAGTGCATTTACGCTCACGTGCTACGTCATGACGATTGCTCGATAAATTGATATTAATCTTTTACAATAAAGTATGATCATGATCGCTCAAGTCATTTCCGGAAACCTTTGAATATCAGATCCTCGATCACCTCCCGGTTAGTCTGGTTCTCACGTTCAGCGTAATCGCCGTAAGTGGACTTTTTACCGAGGGAAATCTGGTGTGCGTACAAGCTCGTGTCGCGGGTCAGGGAAGACACACGCATCTACGGAACAACAATGGCGAGATCTCGGATGGGGTGCATCCCATTAACGTTGCCGCTGCTGCCGGGCGTAGCGCCTCGAACGATCGGGCTAAGTGCCTGCAGCAATACGGCAAGAACATGTCATACATTATTAACGTACGCGACGGATAGGACGCCCACTATCTAATAGCCAATATATATTCATCGACGTAATTGATTTCTCGCATGTATGGTGTATTATCTTGTCCAAGGTCGTAGCGCGATCCTCCGCCGTTAATTTTTGTCCAAGTTATTGCGCGAATTTACGAGCGGCCGTGTGCTCGCAGCCGTGCCGTTACTGTAATATGCATGGCAATCCAGTTGTATGGCTAACTTAATTGGGTTTTATACAGACGTGCGGAGAGAGAGAGAGAGAGAGAGAGAGAGAGAATTTAGAAAACACGGAGATAATGTTAATTTACGGTGTCCGCAGCAACGCGCTGTAACACAAATCTAAAGTTACCAATTAAGCGCAATGTGAATTATAGAGTGCAATAATAATTTCGCAATTCGTAAATATGCAATACTTTCTTGTATAATGAATAAATGTTTTGCTATACAGATTACGATCCGGCTAAGAATGAAGAGAAGAAATTTCCGTTAGCGTAGGAATCTACTTCGTGAAAATAGCAGCATCACGAAAAAGTTTATGCATTCCACGTTGCTCCTCGTTCGAGCGTAATAGCAAGGTTTACCTACGTACATGTCGATAACAGAAAATGTCGAGAACGCCAGTAGTTTCACAGAAGAAATTGTCGTGACAGGTGAACATTCAGACATGTCATACAAATCTGCATCTGTTTGCTTTTCATATTCAAGTAATGTATTTCGCGGAAACTTCGTGTAAGTCCTTCGTGTAAATCATATAGATTACCTTAGTGAATACTCTTCAATAATATATGACACGCGTGTTGACGATAAATACAATCTAACAAAGAGTGCATTAAATGGATATTTTACGCTACGCAAAAATAACATTCTAATAATATCCTGTGAACTTGAACTAAAAAAAAGAGCAGCAAAAAAAAAAGATTGAAATACATCAACCAGAATTTTATTAAAAGTTACTCGAGTTTGCATTGCATAACACAGTTTAAATATCAAAGACTTACGGAAATTACGTACTTGAAATATGTTTCGCAAAGAGGAAAGAAATAGGAGAAAATTAACTTCCAACGAGAAAAGCGAAAGGCTCGAGGAAAAGCGCATTCTCTTCCTCGAATGGAGCGAGGTGCGAAAACCTGCGTCCAGGACTTCAGCTCCATTCACTCTATGACCTATAAACCCGGTGAATCCCGGATCCCGGACCGACGCGGGCGGTTAGCTCGCCTAGCATAGTCTGTAACATGTTCCGGCTAGCCAGGCGACAAAAAAAAGTGCCGTAATGGTGTCTCATTAACGTTCACAGGTCCCACTTTGTGGAATGGTTGCCTAGCAGTGTGGCTACATTGCCGTGGCTCAAAGGATACGATATAATTGAGACTCTCCTGGGAGAAGGGAGTGAGAACGATAGCGGAAAAGCGAGCGGAAAAGCTTTCCGAACGAGCGCATCTCGCGTGAGCCATCTTCCGGTCCTATCCGCGCGCACCTCTCGCCATCATCCTTTCGTCAGCTATTTCTCCCCTGAAACCCTTCCATATTTCCATAGACGATACCCCGCAGTGCGTCTGAATACTTCGTGGCACTTCAACCCTCGTAAACACGCACGATTCATTCCTTTTAGAAAAGAGAGAGAGAGAGAGAGAGAGAGAAAGAAATTGAGAGCCGGACGTGCGGCGGAGGCTCTCCGGTTGAATTATAAAAGAAAAAAGATTTATAACCCTCGTATGAAATTCATGCACTTCGCACTTAGCATCGTCAAAGGATGTGTTGATCTCTCCCCTGTTTCGTCTTCTTTGGTTGAATCTCACTTTCTCGCCTCTTCGTGTTGGAAAAGATGAGGGAGCGAACAAGAATTATCCTGTGCCGTCAATCGAACTGTTTTTTTCTCTCTTTAAAATCGAAGAGAGAAACTGAAGGGAAAATCATACCTAGCAACCCTTAAAAGGCTTCGTATGACAGTGATGTGTAAGATGAATGTACATACATGTCATCATCGTCACGCATCTTTTTTTACTATACAATTTACCGCAAGATGAATTCATGCGAAATCCATGGAAAAATATATATTCTTTTATCTAAATATTATATAAATGTTTAGAATGGTTTTTATAAATAATTTTGTAAAGTCCATTTTAAATGTCATTCTTTATACTTTTTAATTAATTTTATTTTTATTCTTTCTGTAAAATTTTATGAGGTTTGAAATTGCTATGAAAATAGACTACGAAAATATTAAAATCAAATGGTTTAATAACCGAGTGAAACTACAAAGATATGTAAAAGAGATTGATGGATTTTGAAGTCCTCTCAGAATATCTTTTCGCGATTACTGTCCTGACTTCTGAAAACGAATGGTCGTCAAAACACCTATTGTGAAGAAAATTGCCCTCGACAAGTTTCGAGAAAAATTATTGCCAATAATTCCAAGAAGTATGACGCATTGTGCTCGTTAAAAGGAAGATTTCGAAGTCCATTTTAGTCTTTGGATGATCAAAACTAAGCTTTTTGACACGAAACTAGGACAAAAAGTAGAGCAAAAAATTAAGAAAGTTTGTTCACCATTAGTTTCTCTTTTAAGTTTTATTTTGCTCTGCATTGTTAAGGATATATTAAAAATTGCTACAAATAAAAACGATTTATGTCAAAAAGGCTTCGGAAAAAGAAAACGTGGAGAAATCTTGAACGGAATAATTGGCAAAAAACAGTAGAAATAGAAGAATAAAAATGGATAATATCTTATATGTAGGAATATATTTGGAAAGGAATATACTTGAAGGAAGGGTAGGAATATACTTGAAAGATGACGGTTCAGAATTCTCATAAATATCAAATACTGCATTTCTAATATTTTTAACTTTTTAGTTTTAAAATGATATTTTTTAAAGATAGTATATATTTATTTCTCTGTAAAATTTCATTATATATACAATTTGATGGATGATGATATATGTATGTCGTGTAAGTCCAACTTTGTGTAGAAAGATTTAAGAATTATCCGTAGATTGTAGATAGGACGATACTAAAGCGAAGAGAAAACACAAATGATATTTTTAAACTATTTAGTCAGAACTTATCTCGTTTATCACCTAAATTTTGTGACTTATGCTAAATACGAAGATAAGTATTGTTACCTATTCTAATTTATGCTGATCGAACCGATATAAGATATTGTTTTTTATGAATTGAAAGAACAGCATCTTTAAAGAAACTAGGTAGAGTGTGTAAATTCGACAGGTAAATAGATATAAGTTCGAAGATTGTAAAAGCTAATCCGCTTGACGACCGGCACGTGGACCATCGTATTTCGTTACGGTGACAGGAGATGCATTGAAAAGAATCTTTTGAACAATATACTTTTTGACTATAAGAAGAAAAATTTATCAAACATAGGAGAGATTTAAAAAAAGTAGCGAATTGTTAAATTTTTTTTTCTTCCAATATAAGCGAAAAATCCAGAAGTTTAAAAAAAAATAAATTGAAAAAGCAATAATAAAAAAGACAAGGCAAATAAATATTTAAATAACTGCTTTCAACTGCGTAGCACCTGCGTAGTTTGATGTTATTATTATTTATTATTTGTAATAAAATTTATTGTGCCTAAAGATAGTAAGAAAAAAAAGAAGAAAATTTTATGAAAATGGAAAATTCTTTATACTGATGATTAATGCTTCAAACATCACATTTCGTATTCGTTCATCTTTTTGTTAATAACACCCTTTTAACAATAGAGAGATAAATTTTAAGTAGAATCCGCGTTTAAAGCTTAGATACCTTAAACGATCGATCGTATTTTTGAGTCGTCGGTCCGACAACGATTAATAATGATTTTTCGTAGCCCTTTCTGTTGAAGAGACAAACGAAGGGAGAGGCCTGCGCCTCTTTTCACGGAAGGACCGCGAACGGAAGTTGCCAGGGGCGGCACACCCTCAGTGGGTGGGCCTCGAGCTGAATTAAAATTGATGGATAAGGGCAGACTGCCTCGCAATTTCGTCGAATTAACTGCGCTGTATTACTTTGCGTTATAGAAGTCTTCTTCGATTCTTTTCGGACGCTCATCTCCTTCGATTCATTCTTACCGAGGTTCTCGAGGGCACGCGGCACTTTTTATAGAACGTGAAATTCGTGCCATGATTGAACGGAGAATTTCGCATGGTCGTTCCATGAACGATTTATCTGATAGAAAATTGAACAGGGTATCGTCTGCATTTGAATACAATTACATGTACATATATATCTAAATAGATTATTATTTTTGTCAAATATTTTTTAGAGAAAAAGAATGTAATTTACATGTCAAATAGTTGTTTCACGAACGATTTATTCATGTAAAAATAAACGGAGTGTTGTCTAAATTTGAATACGTGTATGCGTGTATATTTAAACAGATAATTATTTCTACAAAATATTCTTTAGAGATGGAAGACGTAATTTTCCTAAATATCAAATCTTTGCTCTGTCGAATTATATTCTAAATAACTTCATTCTTGGCCTACTTCTTCGCGTCACTCAGTTTTGCTTCGATAATTATTCCACACCAAGATTGGTATGCGATTATGACGTGATATTTCATCAACGCCAGCGAATAGTTCGGCTATTAATCGTCCTTTCTTTTACGCTCTCACTCGCAGCTAATTTATAACAGAAATGAATTTCTCGAACACGACAGCTGCTCGAAGTGAATCGACGCCTCTTTTTACGATTCTCCAACGATATCCTTTTCAACAAATATGAAGTAATTCGACCAGCCGATATCGATTTACACCATCGGCCTCCAGCGAACTTTCATAGAACTTTTCCCCAACGCGAAGCATTCTTTTATCCCCAAAATATAGGAGTTGAGGGGGTTTTAAGTGGGTTATAATTATTTACGCTCCAACTCCTCTGTTATTGCTGACTAAAGCTAGAAAGTTTTAAGCGTAAAACTTACGATGCGGAATATCGTTCCTGTTCAATAGGTACTAACTGATATCAGCTTTAACTATGTGTGACAATTGTAGGTCTGAAAATAATTTTATATAATACATTACATCAAAAAAGCAATAGTAACAAATACCTTGAGTTAAAACATTTTGTTATTTATAACATTTTGTTATAATAACATTTTGTTATTTTTAACTTTTATATGTCAAAATGTAAATCGATCCATTTCTATATTAGTTATGAAGTAAATAACATCCATACTGACGTATGCACTTAATAATCAATAAATTTGAATCGAATTTAATTCAATTTTTGTGAAATTGTTTCATTTTATTATTTTATTTAAATTAATGATATTCATTAGAAAAACAACGGTTACCTATATATATATATATAATTAAAAATAACTCAAATTGAGTATATTTTTTGACATTACGAATTTAACAATATAAATGTAAGAATTTAACAAAATCATTGTTTATTATAAGTTAAGAATAAATAATTTGTATTTACATATTTATGATTTATATCGCTCATTTTCACCTGCCTTTGACCGCAATCTTTTTCTCTGTTTCAGGTACGTAAAGAAATTTTCAGAATATTAAGATAGATGTTACTCCAGCGCGATCGTAAGTTAAAATACTTATTAATTCTCAATATCCTATTTTCACCGACTCTCAATTATCTCCGGATAAACAATGAGGATCGAAAACTTCTCTTAATTTATGATGTTCGGCACCGCTAGATAATCAGGGAGTTTTCGAATGTTGTCGAAATGGCGTCTCGCGGCCACGATGAGTTATTTTTTACCTGGTGGATTAGTCGTACCTCGACGATATCGGGACTGAACGGTATGGTTGCGCGAGGGAGAGGGAAACGAAGAAATGGGAGAATGCTCGAAAAAGAAAGAGTTTAGCGTGGAGAAAGAGAAAGGGAGACGTGGAGCAAGGAGAGGAGGCGGTAGAGGAGGCATTTTATGCGTTTCTTTCGTCGCGGGGTTTCGTTTGCAATAATTTATGCGGGAAGACAGCTTGAGAAATGACCACTGGCTCCTTGTGCAACCTTAATTTGCAACAGTTTACTTCAGGAACGTTTTGAGAAATGGCCGCTGGCAAGATACGAGGGCACGGGCCGCACTACGTTTGCGGTGGATTGCATGAAGACATTTATCGCGAATTGACCATCGATGAGAGAAAAAGAAGGAATCGCCAAGTATCTGCGCGAGATCCCGCCTTTTAGACGTTTCTGCTCGTATAATTAACAACATATTTGGCCGCGTGTACAAGCAATCTTGAATGATAGTACGCAACCCTTATCATATCGAAGAGGAATTACAAATTCTTATCATTTCGACGAGAGGATATAATCCACACATTAGTCTCATCATCTTTGCAAGAAGAGTGTATATAGAAAAGTAGCTCTTCGCCTGCAACATGCATTTTAATTCTTCTATCAGTTATAATATTTGAGAAATAAAGCAAATTTTTCTGTTCCATACATAAAAATTTGAAAGCTTATGCTTTAACAACGAATATTCATAGAAATCGGATTTACTTTAATTATTTTTTCACAGATATCAGTTTATTCTACTAAAATTTACAATCAAAATATTGATGGTACCTTTAAAGACCCCAATTGCCAATTGCTGACAAAGAGTTAAATTCGAAGATCTCGAACGTCCGTTTTTGCTTTACAAATAATACGGTATTCAATCGCAGAGGCGCGAGGTATTATTTCGTTTGTATTGTTACTTTTCAGAGCGTCTCGATGGAAGAATCACGTGCGATTAAGAGCCTTTGAAAAGGGTTCGTAACGCCGCGTTGAAATTCTGATCACTGATGAGATTCGATTGCGACACCCGGCACCTTTGACATGCCTTCCGACGTAACGATCGCTGAAACATGAAATTGACCTTTCTAGCCAGCCGGACATATCTGTCGATCAGGTCCACCGGGACAATTACGCCGTAACGATCCGCGACCAAGCTCCATCAGAATTCCCCGTCACGCGTCATGAGCATAACCGCGATCAGGCGAAACACAAACCGTTTCTTCTCGTCTTTCTTCGTCTGCGCGCGCGCGGCACGAAAACTTTAAAAGCCTCTTAAGTATAAATCCGAAGCTTCTTTCTACAATGTTTAAATGTGGAATTATGTGGTTCTTTTCTACACGTAGAAGAGTTTGATGTAACAATTTTCCAGATTAGTTGCCGTTACCATTATTAACTTGCGCTGGAATTCACTGCGTTCTAATCGCATTTACATTGCCGTTTCAATGTTGAAAAATAAAAGCAACTATATTATTCCACTGCAGCAAAAACCCTTGCTATTTTCAAAAAATATTGCCACGCGCGATACTATTCAGGGATTTATCAGAGATAAAAAAAAAAATATTACTACAATATCTAAAGGATTTAAAAAAATAGTTTTATCTTCGACAATTTCCAATATGTATCGAGTATCCTTCAACTTTAACATCGGCCGCTATGAAAAGCACGTAAAAATTATATTCGTTCGTTTTATAAATCTAAAAAAATCGAAACGGGACTGAACGAATATTCCTTGCTTTCTTCTTTGACCTACTTCAACGACTATACTCGCGAACGTGCGTCGAAAAGGGTGAAAGAACAAGATAGCTTGATGAGAATCGGGGATGATGGGACGGGAATAAAGGCCAGCGACGACTAGGCGAAAAGCAAAGGAGCGCGGGATGAAGTCAATTACATTATGCATATGACCGGTGGAAGGCAATACAAGAAGCAATCGGCCGGCGATGGAGGCATGCCACCGCTAAATTAACTGCCTACCTAGTTGTGCGGGATGCAATAATGTATTAGCCGCGGTACCTCTCTCCCCATGACCTCTCCCTTTTGCGCATTCCGACATGTGCTCGCCCATATATGTAGGATGGTATACCCAACCCTCCATCGATATTCCGTCTTGGATTGAAATTAACTTTTCCTTTCGTCATATAATTTCTTTTAATACACGTTATCTATTAACACGTTATCTATTAATCTTTAAGCAATATTATATTTCATGAAGCAATTTTTAATTTTTTTTTCTCTATATATTTTAATAGCTGAAAACTGATTTTCGAGTCTTATGCTTCAAATAAAAATCTATCGTGAGTGATTAACGCAACGAACCGTAATAACGAATCGACTGCTTTATAGCGAAGGGACGTTTATGCCTTTGCGTCTATTTATATTCCAGAACGAAGTGCCGAGGCTTTATTCGCTTTTAATGAAGACCTCGATATGACGGTATTTCTTAAGCATGTGATATTTACATCTAATTTTATATAATAATTTGATAAAGGTAATTTTAAATAATACTATTTCGTCAAAATAACTGGTACAAGTATAATTAAAGTCTCTTTTGGTATTTATGTTGATTTAAATTTATGGAATTTATGTTTATTTAACACCGACATTTACAGAGGAATTGAGAATTGCTAACTAGAGTTGATAAACTAAGGCGGCCAGCATAACCAATCCGAACTTTCGGTATGATTAAAATATCACTTCAGTTGACAAGATCTCGGGGCAATCTACTTCGTTGCAAAAAAAGATTGATAATCCCGAGAGGGGTCTAACTAAATAATGGATAACTATCGACTGCACTGGGGAACACGCCTCGGCTGATGTGATGTGGTCAGGTGCGCGTGCAATGTATTCCGCGCTGTTTTATAGTGCAATTCCGCGGTGGTGCGCCGGTGGAGCTCGAATAAGGTTTTAGCGCCTTCGTAATACCCAGTAAAGCTTCTAGTTTATCGCACGTTTTACACGCCGCGGCAAGCTCGCTCGAATCTCCGACGGAAGAGTGGAAATTGTGTGTCTTGTGAAGGGTGGAACGAGGGAGGTATGAGCGTGGCTTCCGTGAAAGTCGAATGAAGGCACGCGAGAACGAGCCTTCTCGTCGGAGAGAATTACCAATCGCTAGATTCTCTAGCCTGAGAGAAATGAAATCTTGTGAGAAACCCTGGCTCGATTTAACGAAACCGACGCGTAACCGCGTTATTCCCATAAAAATTTGTACAATACCGTTTATTTAATTACTTTTTCCTCTTAGATGATCTTAAAGCTCGAAAGATTAAATTCCCATCCTTTGCTCTTGTAAATGTACATAAGAACTAATTAAAGATAGATAAGTGAAGTTCGTATAAAGATTATTATTTGATTTATGAAATGTTCATTTTAAGAATTACTTATATGTTCCAGCTAATGCGGAGTGAGTTAATGTTCGATCGAGATGAGAAGATGATAGACTTCCTCAATTCTCGAAATAGCGATTGATGATATGAGAGAGAGGTTCGCGGCATGCGAAAATATGAGTATGAACGAGAGAACGGAGTTCATTGTATGTTGGAAAGCAGATATTATCGTATAATTATAATGATACGTGACAGAACTCGCGAGAGGAGGGCGGAAGTGGCACCGTGCTGCTATCGAGGTTTATAAATATCTGCTTCTTGATCGCATCGAGTTAGAACGGCTAACGTTGCGAAAACTAACGACTTCGCGACCGTGTTCTGTAAAAGCACAGTACATATTTGCGCGTTTACGCGAGGTATCGCGATGTAGGCAGGAATCAAAAATGTCAAACGCAAAGAAATAACTTTCGTTTTGCCTTATCATTAATTCGTAAGATCGTGCAAAAATATTCGCATTTATAAGATTCTTCATGATTTAACATTTTGACTCCTTATAGAAATTCAATTTAATATTGAAAAATAATGATTAATTACTTATTTTAAGTATTAAAAGTACTAAACAGTCTTTAGTACTTTCAACTCTGCGCCAACAGTATGGAGTTTTAATTCTTTTATCAATAATAGAAATTTTTCCAGAAACGAAGCAAATTTTTTTATTGTTCCAAATTATATAAAAATTTTAAAAAATTCTGATATAACTTGCCAACGCTTTACAACGAATTTTGACATTATTGAAATCGAATTACATTTTATTTATTTTTTATAGATTTAAATTTATCTATCAGAATTTACAATTAAAATATCGTCGATGATGCCTTTAAAGATCCTATGTTGCCAGCTGAAGTTAATACTTAACTCAAAATCATAATTAATTACTGCTCTCCAGCATTAAATTACTGTACAATGTAGATAGGTGACTTAATTCGTGTGAAGGATTAAATGGTATATTGAAACGATGTCATATTTTCAATAATTACTGATCTTTTATCATCGAGAAGGGTATTAAGCGTTAACATTAATGATATCACGCAAATAGACGAGCGCGCAGTGCAAAGTACATGAAACCGAGCTTAACTCTTTATCTCAATGCGAATGTTACGACCAGAGCGACGAAGCGTGAAAAAGGCTCGCACGAGCGGATCTCTCGTGAGAGCGAAGCCGCCTGGTCACCTTATCGCTTCCAGCGGCTTTTCGTTTCGCGCGCGAAACGCCTAACGGGTATAGTGCTCTTAAGAGCCGGTCACAGAGAGATACGCTCGTCGAGTGCCGTACTGAGACCGAACGTCCGAAACTAATCGGACCGAAAATCTCGATTGACAGAACGATATTAATGCCAACGTATCAATTTGCTTTTCGCACATTGTTCGTAGCGAGACGAAGTGAGCTGGATTAAAGATGAATCTGCAATCGCACGACAAAAACGCGCGACTAATTGAAATTGAAGTATTACCGGGCACACAGAGTCTTCAACGTTTGCGACAAGCAACTTTCAGATAGAGTTTCATTTGGTCGCGCATGCACGATCGTGATGTATAAATCGCTGTCTTACAATTCAGTATGAGTATAGCTTAGTTTAGTCACAGAAATACTATCTTTTTATACAATAACAATTAACAATTTGATATGTATTATTTTAATTGAAATTTTTATTTATGCTTTTGAAAAATTTAAGAAAATCTATATATATATCCATAAATTTGTAGAAACTTGGATTTTTATTTAGACTTAAATAGTAAGTAGAATTTTAAAATTAGTTACTTTTTACGAAATCAAAGTGTATAATATCTTTAGGCGGTTCTGGTAATGCATAAAACAATTTACGTAACTTGGCGAATTGAAATAATTGAAATATATTGTATTACATCGATGTTTCTTTTTCTCTTAAGAAAACCAATTATACAACGAGCTTAACTCTATCCTAATGAAGTTAAGCTGGAGCGAAGATCCACCCGCAAGGTTCGCCGGGGCGGAAGTTCCTCCGATAGGACGCTCGTAATCAGATCCCGGAGTGCCTTTAATTCTATTATCCTGTATTAATTGCAAAACCGATAACGGAGTGTCCTCGCGGTACCATTAAACTCGCGACGCTCGAAATTAAATTGTCCGATAACATGGCGGACCGTATATCCCCCATATCGCTTGTATAAGCTAGCGCAACAACCTACGGTCGCAACTAACTAACGTATTCATCCCTTAAGAGTGTCCGTGTGACGCCGATGACCTTGAGATAGCGGCATAACTTCCTTCCCTTCTCCTGGACAGACAAGAGAACTCTACCGTAAAGCTACATTAATTGCAATGCGAGAATCAACCGGATCGGCATGATTTTTCTGGCGCAACCTAAACCAGCTTGCAATCACAGTGCAACCGGGGTATATATCTATGTACACGCAACAACAGATAAGCAGCCAGCTCTGTTTTTCTCTCGTTAACGCAGAATAATAAGATCAGTAACGGGAATGTCGTTCCGATCCCGAGGACGCGGTCGTAAAATCGACAACCGCGTATCGACGCGACAAATTGCGAGCGTATCGTTAATGGAACGCCGTGTGAAAACGATGACCGCAAGATTAAAGCCGGAATTCTTTTCATAGGCTTGTTCCTTTGTCACGCTCCGATCGC
>Ga0157363_1002308_pt1 | contig 16722 bp, 9 predicted proteins | sample AttsexASBM1_FD_111477 | JGI IMG/M metagenome (GOLD analysis project Ga0157363, IMG submission 111477) | Fungus gardens microbial communities from leaf cutter ant in Ribeirão Preto, State of São Paulo, Brazil - Atta sexdens ASBM1 | ecosystem: Host-associated > Fungi > Mycelium > Unclassified ... | reverse complement strand
TTGTGTGTGTGTGTGTGTGTGTGTGTGTGTGTGTGTGTGTGTGTGTGTGGGTGTGTGTGTGTGTGTGTGTGTGTGTGTGTGTGTGATGGGACTGGAAGGGAATCGTTCACTATAAGCTGTTATCGTCCAATCAAACAATTAATTCCGAACTCTATTGTGAACAACTGCAGAGATTACAACAAGCAATTGAAAGGAAGCGGCCAGAATTAATCAATAGAAGAGGTGTCGTCTTCCATCACAACAACGCTCAACTACACACATCTTTGATGACTCGGCAAAAATTGCGAGAGCTTGGCTGGGAAGTTTTAATGCATCCACCGTATAGTCCTGACATAACATCCTCAGATTATCATTTGTTTAGGTCTCTGCAGAACTCTCTTAATGGTGTAAAGCTAGCTTCGAAAGAGGCCTGTGAAAATCACTTGAAGCAGTTTTTCGATCAGAAATCAGAAGTTCTATCGCGATGGAATGGCTCTGCCCCAAAAATGGCAAAATATTATAGAAAATAATGGAGCATATTTGATTTAAATAAATTGATTTCAATACTCTAAGAAAAACACTTTAACTTTTACTAAAAAATCGACACTGTTTCCCATGCCAATATATTTAACAAATTATGACAAATCAAACTCATCAATTTTCATGATTCATGAAAAAAAAAAGAGAAATAAAAATCAGAGAAATAAAAAATTTTTGAAATGAATTTATTATTAACACACATTTTGAATTTATTGTAATTTACTATTAAAGTTCATGTCTCAAATGATGACAAAAATAAGAAATTTACCTTTTCTTGGAGAGTTGCAGCTTCGGCACGTGCCCTCTCATTGTCCGCTTGCGTGACCCTCAGCTCGGCCTGAGCTCTCCTTAATTCTGTGGCCGTTTTGTCGGCCCGTTCCTGAACACGCTCCATCTCTTGGGACGAGTTCAGTGTGCTTCTACCGTAGCCCTGCGATCGTTCCATGTCATGCCGTAGCCTTTCGTTCTCCAGTTCCAACCTGGCCAATCGCTGTTTTGCCGCCTCCCAGTCTGCGCCGCTACGTCCGACCTCGGAGGCGGCCTTGTCCAATTCAGCCTTGCTTTTGCCAAGCTCGGATTGTGAGCTCTCGAGCTTCGCTTCTAACCGGTCCTTTTCCGCCTGCGCTCGTTCCAAACGTGCGCCTAATTTTTCGACCTGGCGATTCATACATGGAAAAAAATAATATAATATAATATAAAAAATAAAATAATATAATATAAAAACTTTGTTTTGTTAACGCTTTACATAGTATCTTGTTATTTAATCTCTCTTTACTAAAAGATGTTTAATAAATTTATCATTTATTTTATTAATTATTTATTTTATGTACTTTAATAGTAGGTAAAGGATGAGAAGTTAAAAAAAATTCGTTTATCTAGCCTTACTCACCTCGGATTCTAAAGTATGTATTTTCATTTTGTATTCAGCGATTTCTCTTTCGTGCAATTCCCTCTCTTCCTGTTTCTCCTGCTCTGCTCGATCCCTTTGCTCACGTAATTGTGCCATTTGTTTCTCTTTATCCCCAATCGCCTCCTCGAGACTACTAAGTGCACCTTCGCTGCTGCAATGATGCGCTTGCATTGCCGTCAGCCTGGCCCTGGCCATGTCGACTTGATTATCTTTCTCCTTCAGCAAATCCTCCAGATTCTCGATCTAAAATCAACAGCAAACTCAGTAATAATTGTAAAAAACAAAGAGTGTTAGCTCATTCATCAATCGATTGTTAGTACAGAAACAAACGAGAATATTAATTTTTTTATTTAAAAACGATTCTATCTATTACTTTATTTCTAAAGTGAGACAACTCAAAAAATGTAATTATCTATATTGTACTGACGTATTTCTGTTAAGTTGAAAAATAATTTATTGTCATCCTTTTCTGAAAAACTTATTTTTTTAGCTTGTCACAAAGTTATTTCAAGAAACCAATGTCTTTCTCTGTTTTATATAGTTCTGGAGATTTTTAATTCATTCCTAAAATCGATATAATCATACATTTAACTTTTGATATAATAGAAAGTCTTACTCTTTTTTTCTGTTTAATATCGCGTTAAACAATGTAAGTTACTGAATTATTACATATTTCGTAAATAGATAAAGAGAAAGGAAGGCATGGAAAGATAAATTAATATACATCAAAATTATGGTACATTTAGGAAATTAAACTTAGAATGATCTTTTCATGCGATCTTCACACAAATAAATTCGGCATATTCGCAGTCAGAGACATTGTATCATGCAATCTCCCAAGATATCAATATGGGATAAATTATCGTAATCACCTACCTGTCAACGCATTCTTTTCTTCGTAAATCTTCTTTTATTCATATAATTATATACAGACATCATCGTCACGACAGGCATGCTAATGTAAAAATAAATACGGTGTTTGTGTGAAAGCAAATAATAGATTCTATAAATAGCATAACATAACGTAATATAAATATGATGCCTAATAATAGTACAGGCGATAATCAAATTAAATATTTAAATTAGGTGTAGAAATTAATATAAATTATATGTACAGAAACCAATTAGATATAATATTACATAAATTAGACAATTAGCATACATAATAAATTAACTTACAATTTGTTAATAAATAAATATAATAATGGACATAGGGGAATAGGATATTTCATTATTTGACAAATTAATGTTTGTTTCATATTTTCTTATACATGATGTAGACATAATTAACGCAAAACAACAAATCAATTAATAATTTCATATTTACGTAGGAATATAATCCATTACAGAAATGATAGACGAAAATAATACTATAAACCACAGAAATCACAGAATAAATTTATCTTCTTGTTTTTCTAATCTTTAGAAATTTCTTATCTTTAGAAATCAATTGCAATAAAGGAAAGGTTCTACGCATAAGAATCGAGTGTTCAATGTACGAAAACTAAGATAGAAACATAATAATCCTGTGAATAATACTTTATCGCTTGTAGAGAACGTAACTTAAAGAAAAGGGAAATGCAAATTAACAAAAAAAAATTACGTAACAAAAAATACGCTACGGATACGAACACAGTGCAACAGAACGTAACATCTTCGTCAACTGCGTCTTCGCAATTTACATCCGCGATTACTATACATCGATTAGTAAACGCAAAAACAAGAAACGTCACATAACTTACAAAGGCGAGTATGCGCGCGCGCGCGCTCACACACGCACGCACGCACGCACGCACGCACACACACACATCACATATTTAATCGACGGATTTATTGACACGTGCATTCTCCTTTTCTGGCATTGCAATATCACGGGGATGTGACGACACATCGAATGCATCCCATTACGTCGATCTTTTTCAGCCGCTGCGACAATTAATGTTTATAATACTTTGTGTAAGTACACGATGTGCGCCTCTAATCCTAAAGGATCTCGTATCTATTCCATCGAACATGAGAAGGAAAGGGAAGACCTTTGTCGTGTTCACGAAGCTGATGAAGCGATAATCAAAGGCATAGATACTATCAAAGCGCGATCAAAATCATCGTCGCGAACAAAGAGCCAGCAGATAACTATAGCGCATTTTTATCACCATGTTTTATCGCAGGTATTTTTTTTTTAATAGGAGAATCTTACGGTAATGGCAGACCTAGGCTACTCAAACTGTACAATTATATGTATGACATTTTGTACATTTTTATCCTTATTGCACACCATATATGATTTCCTTTTTACTTTATGCTACATTTATGCAAATTATCTCCAATTAAATGCAATCGCAAATACATTCCGCTTAAATCGGCACTTCCGCATTGTCAAGACGTTAAAAATTTATCCTTGACGAGACAATCGTAATTTTTGTCTTGGGATTATGGTCATCACATGTGCGATACCGAATTTTATGTTTCGCAGTGTTAGCACATACGTCACCCGTTGTGGGATCAGCTTCCGGAATTTTCTCAAAGAGCCGATTGCAATTCATGAGGCGATTGATTGAATTTCGTACTTGTACTCATGCGCATTCTATTCTTCCTCTGTGTGGGAGTCTGTGACGTGGGTGTATTATTCAACTCTCCCACTAATTTAATCCTTTCGCTTTACATTATTATTGTAATATACAAATAATAGACTCTCAAAAATAAATAATATAATAAGGACAGGCCAATAAAAGTGCAAACACAGTTTGCGTTACGCGCAATAAAAATACTTTTAAAACAATTATAAAGAGTTGAGAAATTATAATTATGATAATAGAAATTAAAATAATGATTCACATCCCTGTAGAAACAGTTAAATGTCACTCATAGATTTCTAGCCATTTAACTGTTTTACGAAGGACGTGAATCATTATTCGATCTATGTTTGCTGAGGATGACTCCAAAGTAAGTCGAAACATATGAAAATTTAGAATATATGCGATATTTTATAATATTATAACTTCTCAATCTTATAATTATAATTGTTTTAAAAGTATTTTTATTGCGCGTGACAACCTGTGTTTGCACTCTTGGCCTATCCTTGTTATATTAATTATATGTTAAAATTATAGACACTATTCTGTCAATAAAAAGTAACAATGTGTTTATCAATTGTTTATTGTATTTATGTCATTTAACTATCTGTGATTTTTTTTATTCTCAATAAGTGTGCGTATTGAATTTATCAATATATTGCCATGCTATATATATGTGTCACTTATTCGCCAATCGCTTCTTCTAAACATCTAAATATTTTTTAAATTTTCAAAGTACAAGGAGATTTTATTTTACTTTTCATTTTTAACGCTGACTTCTCTTCACATGCAGGAATCGGACAATAATAATGTCTCTATTATGCATGAGCACATGTACATTGCAAGCATAAAGTTTCCATAGTTACAATGAAGAGAGAGAATGATACAGAATAATATGAAAAGCTTCTCTTCACATCTTGCAACTTTCCCTTAAAATGACAAATGATTAATTCATGTGATTATTTCACAATCTGTATTAACAAATATTTTCTTAAGCGCTAATTTCTTCTGCGCGATAAGAGAAAGCATTTTGCTGGACTTGTCCGCTTTTGCATTTGCATCTTTTCTCAGATGAAGAACTAAACGTGATGCAGGATAAGGAAATTTCATTTCGCAGAAGTTATCTGCTTCGAACCGGCCATCTCCTCACATAATACTCACTCGTTTCGAATTAGGAGTCATAATGAGATAATTCTTCGCGCTGCAATATGGCTCTTGATGCAAATCTTATGAGTTTGCGCGAAAATGGTAAAAGTGTAGAAATGAGTTGAGAATAGATAGTAAAATGAAAGTGAACGAAGCCTTTTGATGACAGAGTTTTGAAAAAGAAAATTGTTCAGTGAGGAAACTGGAAGTTGAATAAATGAAGGAAGGAACTCACCTTTCGCTGCAGAACATTGATCTTGCGATCCTTGATGTCCATGTGATCCTTGATTTCTGTTAGTTCAGTGTTCATGCGATTGCGCTCCTGTTGCGCCTGCATTGCCGCCTGCGTTTTCTTCTCGATCATCCGGTTCTTCTCCTCGAGTCGCTGTCGCATCTCCTCGACCTGCACATTTCGGAACGGAGCGATAAAAAGGAAATGTCACTGAGGACCGGTCGACGAGAGAAATTTCCAGGCGAGTCCAAATCGTGAATATTTAGCGCGCAATACGTACTACGCACGTACACGCGACGGAACACGAAGCGACATAAGTGAGGAAGAAAGGAAGAAGAGGAAAGGAGAGAGAAGCTCGACCCAATTTTGCACGACAGCTTGGCCTTCCTCTCTTCATCGATGGCCTCTTCCGAAAACACGTGATTTGCCGTAGTTTTAACTGAACTCCTAGCCATCAGACTGATTTGTCAAACGAATGTGATTGTCATTTCGCGTCGTCGTTACTTAACTTGGGAAGAACTCTTCTCGAAGAGTTCTTTCAAAAGTTAAAAAATCTATGGAGTGTATATGCATTTTTTCCTTCTTTGAGTTTGCTTTGATAAGTTAATTTGGAGAGGATCTTTTTTGATATCTTTTTATTATACAATATTTAGCAATTAACATTATGATGTATACAGAATTGGGAAGTAACGCATTGCTTGTAACGACATTACATTTTCGTTACTTTTTTTTTATAACGATTTGGTAATTCTTTTTATTAATGAGAGGAAAGTAACAACGTTACATTTTCTTTAGTAACGAAACTGACTCTGTATTGTTATAGATCTTTTTATAGATCACGGACAATAAGATTATGTAGCTAAATAAATAAATAAATAGAAAACTTTTTGCCTATTTTTGTTTCATTCTATCCTCGCTTTAGCATAAGAACATTAAAAACTAAAATATCTATTATATAATAAAATATCACAGAGTGATTTATTGTGAAATAATAGAATTAAATTAATCATAGAATTAAACATAAGTATGTAAAATATTAATAAAAGATAAAAATGTTTAAAGATAAATATCTTTCTAAATATTTCATATTTAATTTATATTCTGTCTTAACACTAAAAAAAGTGTAATTATGCAGAAAACAAGTTTATTCATCGATTTTGATGAAATTAGAGTATTCATACATCATTCGATGTATTTTTGCACGAAATGAATGAATGAATGATAGATTTCCTTCAATAGTCATCAACTTTAATCATATCTCAGCTCGCCCGGCAGAGCGACTTATTTCTCTGTCAAATTCGTTCAATACGTCGAATGATGCTAATTTTATCAAAATTAATAGGCCGTCTCCTGCATAATTACAAAATAAGTAACAAAAAGTAATGATTTTTTTATCTTTTAAATAACGTATCGGTACCGTGTCACTTTTTAGAATCGATAATGAGTAACGGTAACAAGTTACTTTTTACTGCAAATAACGCGATACTTTTAAACAAATAACTTTCCCACTTTTACCCTGGATGTATAAAAGATATAGACAATTTGGAATGAAAACAGATGTTCAGTTTTTCATTATTAAATGAAGAGCAAAAAAATTCCAAAATGCATTTTGTTCAAAATTTCAATTTTTTAGTTAGAGATGGCATAGTGTTCAATGTTGAAAGACTCATTATAAGCTACTCTGAAATGTTCAGAGACACACACTTTATATAAATAGACAATGTAATGCTGACAATGTAATAGAAATAGATGAATCTGATTCCGAGTTTTTCCTTGTTTTAAGAGAATTTTTTGTTTTAATTTCTATATGCGTATATGTATGCGTTCTGTCTGTGACAGATCGCGTAAATTTATATGAAGACACTAACGTTATCATTCGTGTGATTTATCTATGAGAATGGGCGAACACAAATATGGCGCTGTCCAGCGCTGTTTTCAACATGGAGACGAAGTCGTCCATTTATAGAAGTCTGTATCAGAAAGCATTTTTTCATCATTAATTTATGTACTAAAAAAAAACATTTGAAATGCATTTAACTAAAAACAAACAAAATGCATTAATATTTTTAACAATTGTTTAGCAATTTTGTTTAATATTTTACATCCTATTGATTAGCATATTGTTATTTTCTGTAAAGTGCGTAATTTTCTTGTGTGCGGAGTTTTTTTTTTTTCTCATTTTCTAAAAATTACAAATTTTTGTAACAAACAAAATGCACTTTGAAAGTCTATTCCTCAAATATTTTTTACTTTTTCCAAATTCTTAATTCTAAATATAAAACAAAAATAAAAGGTTAAAAATTGAAAATATAAAATAAGAACGCGAGATTTTTGTACTTTTTATACTAAAAATTTGGTTTTCTTTCTTTGTAATTTTAAGCATTCTACAATTAGAAAAAATTACATCTTGTAAGATGCTGGGAAGCATCTTACAAGATGTAATAAGAACATTGAAAATCAAGAATTTGCTTTGCGAATTGAAACCCGGGATGAATTTGAATTGAAATAAAGTTTGCATCAAGAATTTTTCTTGCTCAATGATCGTTTTAGAATTCATGGGGTTTGCGTGAGATGTGGATCAACATTTCTGATGACATCATTCGATTTCGCAGCTTTGTCCTAGTTTTACTCGATGTTAGACCTTCAAAGAAAGTTCTCCTTGCTTTTAACTCTTAAAAGTATTAAAGGAGCGTGTAAAAGCTAGGAAAATTAAACCAACAACTTCTTTATTTGAGATAATGATCCTTTATCCGAGTTTCTGAATAATAGCATTAGAATGGTTAAGGAACTTTGTTGCAACCACATGCTAGAGAATGTATTTGACAAAGACTCGGATTTTAGAGATGCGGTCAGAAATTTGGTATCGATTTCGAGTGTCAGTTGTGTTCAAGTTTCACATCAGTGTGAATAACAAAATTTGCGGTAAACTTGTTTACCGAAAACATATTTGGTAAATTTCTGTAAATTCGCATATATTTTCTATCATAGTAATAAAAATTTTTTGTTTCTGAAAGCAACGAGAAATGACAAACTAACAAATTTATTTCTAAATTCAAATTTCTAAGCATAACAAATAGAATTATATCAGCATAATTAAACAAACTATTTCCAACACTTAAGAGAAAATTTTCTTAACAACACTATAATTATTTGTCTTAAATACGTTGTCTTAAATATTATTTGTCTTTAAACTTTTTACAATTTTGCTACAAATTACAAAATTTAACTACATAAAAAATAATATATGTATAAGAATTTATGACACTACATTTTTTTAAATAAAACAAAAAAAAATTGAAGTTACACTTACATCAGCTTGCAGCATATTATAATGTTCCTCCTTGGCGCAGAGAGATTCCTTGAGTACGGCGATGTGTCTCTGATAATCCTGATGTTGCTCCTCGAGCGTCTTCATCTTCGCCGACATTGCCAGCAGTTCTTGGTCTCGTCGCTGTACCTCTGTCCGGAGCTCGTCCAGCTGCGAAAAGATTCGTCGTCCAGGCGAGGATCAGTCCCTGAGCTCCGTCCGTGTTGGCGATGACGACGACGACAACAACAGACGACGTAACGACGATGGCGACGAGCAACAGCGGTATTAAAACCGTCTGTAGGCTCTTCACCATGTCCGAGTACGACGACGATGATAACCTCATCTAATAAGGATCAGGGAAGGATGCGCGCACAAATGTTTTCTTTTAATGCAAAACCGTGGCTGTAGCCTCGTTTGGATATTTTCAACTTAATTGATGACAATGAGTTCTAATTTAGCAAAGGCGACAACTTTCAAAACAAAAAATATCGAAAATTGTCGAAACGAATAATCGTAATTTATGAGTTTTTTTATTAAGATTTAAATATTTCCGATTTATCAAGTCCTTTAACTCCTAGAATTTGAGTTAATTGAAAAAAAAAATTGTAAATCTTTATTCTAAATTCAATGAAATAATAGATAGTATTCTCCAATTTTTTGATGATATTACAATAACTTTAAAAAAGATCTTTTATGCAACATACTTTTCGCGCCTACATCGTGCCGCATATCTTAAATTATTCCTCCAAATTGCGCGCGAAATTGGTTTCCGAGCGAACAGCCTTGCGGGATATAACCATGGAGTTACTTAATTGCCGTTGGACTTTGACACGAGTCGCTCTTGAGAAAGATCGAGATTACTTTAATTAAAATTACGTCGACGTAGATCGACTCTGCAAAAGGTTTTCACATCGAGAATTAAAAATCGCATTGTCGTCCTGCTCCATTCCATTGCTATTTTTAGTTCATTTATGCACCTTTCTTGATTCCTGAATGGAATCAAGAACTTAATAAAGAAGGCTGACATTCGAGCTATTACGATCATGACCTAATTACAAAGTCAAACAAGAAACTACGTGTGCGAGCCAGTTTCGGTCGAACCTAAATTTATAAGATCAATTCGATCTCTTGAACTTTGCTCAAATCCAAAATCTATTAATAAATTCTTAAACTTTTTACAGCATTGTTAATCGCAGTTAACTAACTTCCCTTTCTAGCTACACAGCTAAACTAATCTAAAGAGGGATGAAGTCTCGGGCTGAGTTAGTTAACCCACTAGAATTGATCGATTCTATTGACCAAACTGACTGCCTGGATCATAGACTTTCTTAACGTATAATAATTATTAAGAGAATCTAGTATAAAAATAATAAAAAAGTCAAGGAGGAAAAAAAACGTCGTCGTACTCGGATAGGATTTGCACGAAGCATGCAGCATAGTTGAGGCCAGCGATACAAAATTACAAACAGTGTTTCTTGGGAGTGTAAAAGATGCACATGTATATATATTTATTTATACGTATGGATTATGCACATTCGTATATAAGTAAATATATATGCACACGTATACACACACAGCGAAGTGTGCTGGAACATATGAATACACAAAAAGGTGTAATCTCGCGCACGCTCAGGGAAGGATAGAGATATTCGGGATCACGTTGATATGTCTCTTTTATTTTCGTGTACGTACCGCTTGTCTACTCTGGGTTGTCGGCAGGTCGCATGAAAAGACTCGTCGCGACATATCGTCAGAATGCGAGATCTCGCGACGATCTTAAAGCAGAGTCGTGATAAACGCAACACAGCTACTACTGACTAATCACTACATACGTAAATGCGAGCGAGATCGCGATTCCACGAGGTCCTCCCTGAAAATTGCATAGCTTCGAAGTTTCGACTTCGAGCCAAAGAAAATATGGACTTAATTAGAAAATAATTAGTGCTTGAAAACTTAAATTCTTGTATTTTAATTCCCTTATTCCGAAATTTAATGTGAGCTTTGCTTTCTAAAAAATGATATTTTAGATTGTAATTTTTACACACGGAAAAAGAAAGCAGCTACCGTAACTAAAAATTATGTGTGGTAGCTAAATGATAGCTAAATGTAAAATTGCCATAATAAAAATTTATAAATTTATAATAACGGCAGCAAATATATTTTGACAAACCAAGATTAGCTATGACAGAGAAATTTGTTTTCCGTGCAACAAATAATATATCACTGCAATGTATTAATAGCTTTTCAATATATGTTCTAATTTTTTTAGCCAAATGTCATACATATAGTATAAATATAGAGTTATAATAATTCCTTTATTTTGCATAAAGATGATTTCAAACGTAAGAAAATTAATTACGAAAATCATCTGACTCGCGTAGTAAGGATAGAGGACCTCTGTCATGCGTCTCATACTATATTTAGTCAAGATACCAGATGAGAAATAAGCGAATCGTTATCATATTTCCTTTCTCAGATGCGAAGACACTTGAAAAATCTGCGTTTGCATTTGAGAGAAGAAATTCAAGATGTAAGTTCGCTCTCATCCAGCGTCAGCTATTGACTTAGATTTAATCAACAGCGGCTATCACGGCATCCACGACGGCGGCAATATCGCCCCGCATTAATCCTCAAAGTCATCGAAGTGACGGAGGGTGCATACTCCCTCGCTCCGATGACGATGACGTCGATGATTATCTACGATGATTATCTACGGTGTCACTAGGTCACACACACGCACGCACACGCATACAACGATTCTGTCGAATGATGTTGACGAAGGTGAACGAAAGTCCTTCATTTCTTTCGCTCTTCCGACCGATATGGGATGGACGAGTTTGATGACGAATCTGGGAAAGTAACGGTCTTCCTCTAAGAAATCATTGTCTAGAGACCGGTGTGTAAGCTTTTTTTTTTCTTTTTACGTGAGATGCGTGAAATGATGATTGCGAGACAGTCGGTCAACGATTCACGCCAATAGGAAGACAGAGTTTGAGAAAGAGATAGAGACAGAAAAAGATATACAGAGTAACAAGTACAGTGGCTACGATATACATCGAAACACTCCGTTACATAATACGGTAATCATGTAGATGGAAACAGAGAGGGAAGGATGATGGTGATTGTGGTGGCGGTGATGATGATGGTGGCTCGGAAGAGCTTCTTGGGCGGGTGAAGAATTTCCTTACCTCCTCAGAAAGCTAGAATATTGGGGCACCACGTTTAATAATGCTTCGCTCACCACGAAGGCCGTCCAACTCCGCCGTCCCTCTTTCGAACGTATGTCCGCTCGTTTTTATATCCTTATATCTTAGATGTCCCGGAATCTACGAGCTTAATTATAATGACAGACTCCTCGGCGAATTCGGAGTCAATTTTTCATACGACGAAAATTTCAAAGTACATTATATGCAATGTTTTAATATTTTTATCGAATAATTAAGTAATTAAATCTCTAATTATGGCATTGAGACAGTTAGGCTCACTTGAATTTAATTGTGAAATGAACTTTTATTATATAAAGGAAATTTATTTTAAAAAAAATTTTTCATCTTTTTTTCATCAATATTATATGATTCATTTCAAGAAAAGAAAAATCTGCTTCGAATTAGTCAAAGAGTCTGTTGTTAAAATTAAGATCGAAGGTTTTGGGACATACCCATATTATAATTCAACATCTTAATTAATTAAAGACTATAGTGAGTTATTATTTTTTATTTTAACTAAATTTTTAAATCTGTATTTAATTATTTTAGTAATATTGGTGATAAAAAAATATTCATTCCGACTGTTAGAAGAGTTCTGCGGAATTGGGGATTGCCATCCATTGCTGACTTATCGTTAACTTAGCTCTATCTTAATTGTTAGTTGTACCTTAAGCTCTATTGGACAAGAGGTGACATTTATTTCATTTACGAGTCACGCGATTAAATTCGTTATTTTGCCTTTTTTATCACTTACTCATTATATTCTATAATGAAAGCAAACTTGTATCGGAAAGCCGCGCAAAATTGATCTATATCAATTTCGTTTTCAATTAATGTAGCTCAGTTATTGATGCATGCATGAAATGAGAGTAGATCAGTATAGAACAATATATATCTATTTTATATCTAACAATAACATGAAATTATTTTAAATTCCTACTATAATAGTAGATAAAATCGATGAATTTCTACGTAATAATGCAAATAGATAAAATCGATATTATGGATAATAATTCTATTTGCAACAATTTCTTACTTAACAATTTCTTACTTTGATTTTAAATTACAGTTAAATTTTCTTGCATTTCTCCAACAATCAATCAAAATTACATTTGTTACATTTTTTTATGATGTGATAGATTTAAGTTTTAAATTCTCTATTCATGCATTCTCAAGATAGGCCTAAACATTTGGACATAAACTAAAGGACTGCAGTCATAAAAAATATTCTCTTTCGACTGAGAAAATTTTTCAACGCGACAGGACTCGTAGATAAACTAAATGATCTTCTCCGTCTCACTCTCGTAGACGAAATGCCGAATTAGCGGGCTCTCCCGATAGGTAATCCGACGTTCGTGGACCTTCGTGGACAATGATCCTTATGTCCACGTATGTCTTATTCGCCGAACGGGACGAACGGAACTGACAGCTAGATGACAGATGCAGATTCTCTGCGCGCGCGTGCAGCATGCATATAGCGCCTCAAGAGTGAGGCCGGCGGGGTATTAAAGGGGTTTAATAATATGAGGAAAGAGATGGCATGCGTCTTTCTAATTGCGACACCAAGGTCTCTATGGATGGGATGAACAAGAAGTAAAGGAGATAATGCAAGAGAGGGATTATGAAACAATGACGGCGGATAATTTCGTATACTTGCCAATGACGAGCACGAGGCAAATCGCACGTGATCAACGCATGATTGCCCTCGATTAAAATGGCGCGCTCTCTCAGCGCGACCACTTTTTCAGTTTTTCGCGTAATTGACGACGATGATCAAACAATCACGAGTAAATAAATGAAACGGGAAAAGATGACGCGATCTCACTAGGAGAGCTTAGACAATTGTTCAACGACGATAAAAGCGATGTTGGACGAGCGAGCTTATGGCGGCTCCTCGCAACTGTCTTTCTCTCTCTTAATTAACAAAAAATCTCCTAAATTTCATATCATTAGATTAATATGTATTTAGAAGATTTTTATAATTTTATTTCAAGTATCTTTTACAATAATTTACGATTAAAAAATAATTAAAGAGATTAATTTCTATGACTTGATTAACGTTGAAAGAACAGCGTCGCAAGGAGCTTTGATGAATAGCCCGTAAAATGTCGATGAGGATGACGACGATGACGACGTGAACGATAATGAACGTCTGCTGCGATGACGTACACTACAACCATGTAATTCCTAACGATGCATGCAACATGCTGGACCTAAGTCCCCATGCGAGTTGCACGACTCGAAGAGAGACGATGATTATCATGGAAGCTACCGAACAATCTATCTCGTGCGATGATTTTTGCGCGTATGTGTTTCATGTACAAGTCTGCTTTGACTAATTTGTGATTCAATGACAGTGAAGAGATGAGCACGAACCCGCGATGATCAGAAAGAATGATTTGTAGCGACTCGAAGATCCATATTCGATCTAATGACATGACAATCGCAAAGTTGATGAAATTACTAATGACTATAATACTTTTGTATAAGATCGACTGTCGTAGTCGAGAATTGCAATTATTCAATTTTAGGGAACGAAGATGAAGTAAAAAATGTGAAATGCGTGATACAATGATTGATATTTGATTGATTGTTTTGTGTCGCGTGGCAGGTATACATATGAAATTGTAAATTCTTCTTTTGAAATAGGAAATTATTGAACAAGGAAAGGATGAGGAAAGAATACTCATATGTAAACATTGTGCGTTACGGAAAAACATAGGAAAATGTGATTTTCTTTCTTTCTCTCTTCTTTTTTTTGTCATGACTGATTGTTTATGGTAACATAATTATCTTTATCGTCGTTGTTGTAATTTTGATTAATTACAAAAAAATATAAAAATAATTTAAGTCCGATAATTTCGTCGACATGATTTAATTGTCTGAAGATGTGATGCCAATAAAATAAAAATATAAACTTGCGACGAAAATGGTTTACCAATATTCGACTCGTATGTTGAGATTTTTGCGTTTGGTATGCAAAATGCAGTCGTCTCATCCGCGAGAAGTCAACCTGCGCAAACAAATTCACATCCACCATTTAACTCTTTTATAAATTTAATTTAATTTTCTTCGTCCTCTCGAGACGAAGCAAAGAAAAATGTCCTTTGAGCGCAAAAGCGTTTGCCATAATCCCATTTCTAAACTGCCATCTCGAAATCATCATGTTGCTAGCAAAGCCATAAAATGGGAATTACATAATTCCGATTAAAATTATATTCTAAAATAAATAAATGTTTATAAAATAAATATACGCATTTATAATATTTTTACATAATGCAAAACTTTAGAAGAAAACCGCCGTTCGTCCGAAAGAAGTTTAGTATAACATCAATTACATTATATTATTTTTTACATATTTTAATGAAGGTCGATTTAGAATAAAACGAGCTGCGATGGATCTTTGCAATGACCAAAATAAATTGGCCAAAAAAAAGAAAAAGAACAAAAAAAATCAATTCTCTTCTCTGTGCGATATCTATTGCGAATCCGATGAATCCTCGTATCAGTCACCAGGGTATCGAATCTGCTGAGGATTTTAAGGAGGATCGGCTTCACGGCATGCACCGCGAAAACAGAGGTTGGCAATACGTGAAAACAAACTCTCCTCCTTAAATTTTTTCTTTATCACATTATTATTATTATTATTATTATTATTATCATCAGCAGCAGCAGCATGATTATAACATTTTTCAATATTATAGCCGGTTTTTCATTATCACGAGAGCGTATCTCGCCCGTCTCCTCAATTTAGGAAGCTCAGTCCGAAGAGGATCGTTCGTTTAAAGCTTTAAAGATGAAGCTGACCTTGCGAGCGTGTGAAATTCAGGACGTTCGTCTTTCGTACGAGAGAAATCGCGAAACGTCGCCAAGGCACCGGGTAACATATTTGGATTGTCGAAAGAAGAGGATCGGTTCCCCTGTCTTCTCGGACGCCAGTCATCGCGATTTTATCCTCGATACAATGGAATAGAATAGGCTTTTTACAATAAATCATTACTTCCTTAAGTTTTAAGCTGTAAGAAATTGACTAATCATAGTCGATTATTCTTCTCACATTCGATTGGTCAATTTCTTACGGCTTAAGACTTAAAATTTCGGTAATGGTTTATTGTAGAAAATGTAGAAGGGATGAAGAATGAATCGGTCACGGTTATACCCAGCTTGACCACTGTAAGTGCATTTCGCAATCGTTGCAATTCGAGTTCGATCGAATTGCGATTAATTAATCGACATCCTGGTGTTTTCATCTCCGCGCGGACGTGGCGATCATCGTGTGTCCGACTCTCGCGTATTACACCCGGATATATCGCGACACGACGTCTTATGATCTAGTATACACAGAGAATAGAAAAATAAGGATTGTTACAACCTCAGAACGCGCGCACAGCCTCGGCGAGCGGTGAGAAGAATCGTTGAAAACATTTTGAGCGTGATGTTCAGAACAGAATAAGAACTTCTCGACAATCACTTGCGTTAGAAGCACTCAACTCGATCTACATTATGCAGCTATGGTTAAGCCGGGTATAACCTGTAACATCCCCAAACATATCGGGAGGAAAAGAGAAGATTGATTGGAGAAAGGAGTGCATGGGATTAAATCGCTGTGAGCTGTGAGAAAGAAAATATTATTTTCGGCGGAAGCTTCAGGTATACTTTTCTTTTTCTTCTTATCTATACACATCGTATACGTATACGCATCTTCACACACACACACACACACACACACACACACACACACACACACACACACACACACACACACACACACACACACACACACACACACCCACCCACAAACCAACGCACAACACAACACACAACCA
>Ga0157363_1002306_pt1 | contig 16727 bp, 6 predicted proteins | sample AttsexASBM1_FD_111477 | JGI IMG/M metagenome (GOLD analysis project Ga0157363, IMG submission 111477) | Fungus gardens microbial communities from leaf cutter ant in Ribeirão Preto, State of São Paulo, Brazil - Atta sexdens ASBM1 | ecosystem: Host-associated > Fungi > Mycelium > Unclassified ... | reverse complement strand
TGTGTCATGTGTGTATATATATAATATATTGTGTGTGTGTGTGTGTGTGTGTGTGTGTGTGTGTGTGTGTGTGTGTGTGGTGTGTGTGTGCGCGCGCGCGCGCGCGCGAGAAAGGGAATTGCTACTCTTTATATATAACTCTTTTCTGCATTATTGTATCGAGTAACAAAACAGTATATTGAATATATTGATGCTGAAATACCAATGATCATTGATAAACCTTGTCAACATGATAGAGATTAGATCTTTAGTGATAAGAAAAATTGTCAAGTTAACACACATAATGTTTCTGTAAATAATATTTCATACTATAAATGTAGTAAAAATGATTGTTGGAAAGTAAAAGATTGTATATGTTATCTTTGTTATATCAATAAACTTGTTTTTTATTTATAATCAATAAGTTTATTTTTTTAGACTTGCATCATTTTTTCTCTGTTTTTTTTCTCTAATATAGAAAGAAAAGGAAAAAAGAATTATGTAAAAAATTCAGCTAAAAAGAATAGATCTAACGTAAATATTGATCAATATTTATATAATTATTTATAAAAATTTATGCTTATTTAATATAAAATTTGTTCATTGGATTTGTTCAATTTTCATAGGTGTGCAAAAATTGGAGATACACCTTGTTCCACCCAAACTTCTGGAAAAAAATCACTTTTGTGTTCAGAGATCAGGATAGTGTTTTGTGGGCTCGGTTCGTAAGACTCACCCATCTGTTTGCAGATTCATTAAGTGTTGCACCGTACATATAGCATGTTTGTTATAGATTCTTGGCAAATCGTTTTGCTCTGAGTGTACACGAAGCTACGATTCGTTGGGCTAAATCTAGATCTAGAAAGATCAATTGCACAGGAGAAACGTATAGGCTCTTGAAGAAATTAAGCCACAATAGACAATTGAGAAAATTGTGCTTGGAATTCTATAGTAATACTAGTGATTCTCCTTTTGACAACGAGGATGACAGGTATTAATCTTAGTTAGTGTACAAATCAACTTTCTTGTTACATTTAATAAATAAATAATAAAATTAGATTGTTTGTATTTTAGTAATTACAAGAGTTCTTCATCATTAGAAAGATGTGTGATAAATATTATTGAGACTTCTAATTACCTGGAAGTCCTAAGTCTAGGGTGCAGGGAAGAGTTGATTATGAATTTATCTGCAATTGTGGAACCTCTCCGTCTTCATCACTCCAAACATTTAACACACCTCAGTCTGGCATCTATCAAGGACGATCCTGACTATTATGACTTCTTTGAATTTGATAACACTATTTTTAATTCGTTTATCAGATTGTCTATCTTAACTTTAGATTATGAGTATGTCAGTGATGCTTTGTTGGAAGCGTTAGATAATGGATGTATGCAGAGACTTGTGATTCATATACATGGCTGGAAACCGGATTATCCAGGAACAACAAATATAGCTTGGAAAATGTTTGTTCAAAAAAAGTGAGTTACTGTAATTGTCACACTATAGTCAAAAAATTATGAAAATTATTTTGATCATTTACAAAAATAAGTAATTAAAAAAGGACGTACCTAAATATTTATTTATTTGCAGTCCACATTGTGAATTAAGGCTCAATCTTATACATTCTTATGCCGGTGTCAAGGTTTTGGATACTGACATATTATGTCCTGCTATGCCACTGACACACTTACAAGTTCTATTCTGTGAAAACATTAATATCAGTGCGTTACATCGATTATCAATGTGGTATTCACATACATTGCAATCATTGACATGGGTAGATTCGATAGATTACAAGCAGAGTATACCATCTACATTTGATCCAAACGATCCACATGGGTAAGAAAATTCTTTATACTTTAACTTAATATATTCTCTGATGAGAGAGTATATTATATATTTGTATATAATTCCATTATAGTCCAGATCCTTTGGTGTTAGTGGCATGGAAGTGTAATAAACTTATGAAGATGATGTTCCTGGGTCATAAATATTATCAAGAGAATTTATTGGCCATCGCGCGTCTCAGAGGCAATACTCTTAAATCATTGGTATTTGCAAAAAGTGATATCACATCTGAAGTTGAATTGTGGCTCGAAGCTGAAAATATCAGACGTGTGAGTATACAAAAATTTTGGCAAATGTCTTTTATATTTTTTCTTCTATATTTTCTATATAAGAAATCTTCTATATAAAAAATTAAATATTTGTACGATAAGAAACTAATGATTGTTTCTTAAAACCGAATAATCTTAAAAATATTAAATATTTTAATATTTAGGAAATTCGAGAAATAATGGGTCCACATTGGAGGCCCTTGAGTGACTCAGATTTGCCAAAGGTGATATTAGATCCTTTCAATGGCGATAGTAGAGAAGTGATTGAACCGTTGGTTCTTGGTGATCAGAAATAATTCTCAGACAGACGCCAAGGAAAATCTCTATCCAGTGTGATTGTCCAAAAACCATCTCCGGGCCACCAACATTCTCAGAAGTAATGTTATTAATTACATCTTTTATTCTTCTACAAAATTTGTTTAATGAGGGTGAAACATCGAACAGCAAATATGCAGTATAAGTTCGAAATCTCGTTATCGTTTTCCGAGTTGGGAATTCTGGGTGCAATGTGTAAGAGATACAAAGAGATAAACGCACACATAACTTTCTCCTCGTTTACCAATACTTCTATCGGTTATTATATATGAATGTGATAAATTGTAGTCAAACTAGATCTACTTTTGACTTGATGATATATCTGATGCAAATTACAACACATTTGCAAACAATGAGATGATCTCTTCAACTAAGAGACGATCTCTCCAGTGATTTATATGCACTATAGTTTTCTTCTTATGGAAACCATGAGTCGCGCTTTGATGTTAACAAAGCGACGTTAGAAGTGATCACGAATGTACATTAAGTGCGATATGTAAATGTATATCGCCCCTCTCGTCTATTAAGTCGATATTGCCAGAAGAAACCAGAATACATTTTATATAACTACATTTATTATTCTGGTCAAAGAGAGCGGCACATTAGAATGACGTAGCTGAGAACAAGATCACAATGTAAGAAGACTGTCGTGAATCTTGTAAGAGATGTATTATGCAAAGCGGAGCTGGAGCAAGGATACGAATGACTTGTTCAGCAGAAAAAAAGAAAGTGTGCAACATGTAGGAGAGAGAAAGAGAGAGAGAGAGAGAGAGGGGTTCGGATCTCGTGATCTTCCACTGGAAAGAATAACAAAATTCCACAAACGTATGTAAGTAGAAATGCGTTTAACAACATATTTTTCCAATTCTCTGAGAAGTTAGGTGATAGTGAGCGCCAAGAGCATGACGTGCGAGAGTAAATATCTAGTAAGACTTCGCGAAGAGTTCGTCGAAATGAGCGGCGCGAGAGCATAAAGAGTCTTGAAGACAAAGAGAAAGTAGAAAGAGAGCACAAAGTCAATACAGCGATCCGAGGTTATTTTTAATACCAAGACCAATCGGATGCTTTTGTACAAATGTTAACATAGCGCGATCCACTCGACGAAGTACGTAGAACGCAGTTGCGAGCGAAAACGAAACGAAAAAGAAAAAGATCGCTTGATATATATATCCACCACCTATTTATGTATAACTTTCGATAGGTGATAATGAGTAGCGATCGAACGCAAATATATCTATACTCATCGTGCTCTTAGCGACCGCTGATGACGAACATACACGAATGTAGGTATATCTGTAAAATCGGAGTTATTAATCGCTAATCGTATATGTATGTATATGTATGTATAACTGTATTATCTGTCGAACTTTAAACACGTCAACATCCGGACGCAGCGCGCATCTATTTCTGTCGTGCGATTAACAGTGACGATTCTGAGAGCGTGTTTAAAAGAGAGAAAGGAAGCGAGAGAGGAAAAGAGTGAGAGAGAGAGAGAGAGAGAGAGAGCGCTATTCGTAACAAAGATAAAATACCAAAATGTAACCGTATATGCCGTATATACACACAGTTTACTATTCCGAGAGGTTCTTTACTTTTTTCGAGCCCTTGTATAATTATATTACATTATCGTGTATCGTAACTTATAGTCACACGTGTATTAATATTGGTTTTTATATGTGGTTTCTGTACATATATCTCTCCATGCGTTCGAGACACTGGATACACGCGCGAACGACGCGAAGATGCGTGCGGAAAAAAATATACAAGAGGAAGAAGGGAGAGATAAGGGAAGCACAAAAGGAGGGAGGAGATGAAAATACGAGATGGAGAAAAAGCGTTTCTTTTCGACGTACAGCTGTTATACAAGATGAACGGGCCTTAATATGTACCTGAGTCGCGGATAAGGGTAAATTCACTGAGAAAATCTATCACGCGACATCCACCATAGAAAGATAACCAGATTAAACACCTTAGAAACGGCCGCCGTCCTCCGTGAATGTGCGGTACGCCATGTGCACACGCGCCCACGTTCGCCAGGACTATGGCCATCAACTTAAGGTATATCACGCTCGTGCCCTTTCATTTCGTATTCCGCGCGTGTATATTTTTACATCAGATGAAAGAAAGGGGAGAAATGTAACGCGAAACGAGAGGAACCGACTGAGGGGTTTCCAAAAGTCATAACGATTAATTACTGTATGAACGCGAGCGTAATCGACTAAAGCTCATCCGCTGATCGCCAATACTACGCGGATGGAATAAAGACTTTATTAAATAATTTTACGTTTCTTCTCGTTTTTCTTTCAAACAAACGGAAATTTCGCGTGAAGAAGAAAAGAAAGAAAAACTATATTCGGGGACACGGTGTCCAGCGTGTGAGTGTAATAAATGAGCGAGAGAAAGAGAGAGAGAGAGAGAGAGAGAGAGAGAGAGAGAAAGCGAGAGTAAAGTGTGAGAATAAATAAAAATCATGCGACAATTATGCGAGAACAAATTTAATAGCGTGCGAATAGAGGAAGAACGATAAGAAAATTATTCGAAAGCGCGGAGCGTGATGATATCGCACGTTTTGAATAACAAGATATCCGCGTAGAAACAATTCAAGTGATATGATAGTACCATCTCTGCGAGACCTCTGTAATAAAGTAATATCATGTGTAGAAAGGCGATCGTGCAGTCGCTTGACGCGGGCACAACGCAATTATGTAACCACGTGTCGCTAGCATGATAACGACAAAACCACAAGCATAAGACTGAACCTGCCGAAGGAGGTGTATACAAGTCGAGCGGGCTGCACGTTGCCGCGCGTTGCCATATTCATAAGAGGAGGCAGAACGCGGAAAGCACATCCGGTCGAAAAAAAAAGAAGAAAAATTGTCGCCGTTCCGAATTGAACGCGGTAACCGTCTTTCCTTACGGTGTTTTCTCCACTGCGCTTTAGACGCGGCTTTCCTTCCACGTTGCTTTCCACCTCGGCCTGGTCTAAATCGCTTCGCCGTTGCGATCGAGCGGATGCGAATGTATTTATGAATATGCGCGTCGCGAAAGCGAAATAAATAACAAAGGGATGGTGCACAAGCTAGTGTTTAGATCGGAATAAGCCCTGCGAGAGCTCACTCGACGGCGGTTCTCGTACAGAAGCCGATATTATAAACTAAACCCTTAAAGCAGCCTGCCAAGAATCAAAATACTGTAAAATATCAAACGAACGCTAGCCAGTACAGAATGCTAAGATCTATTTTTTAAGAAGCGAATGTATATTTTTGTACTAAGGCAGGCCTTAGCGTGTGATCGTGTCTTCTTGCACATAAATGGCGAGACGAGAGCTGTGATTGTAACGTGTTGGCTATACAAAACACAGGGAGGGACAGGGAGATAGAGAAATCAACACGAGAAATGTATGTCGAAAGCGTAATCATGCATAGTACATGAACAACACGGGGGAAACACGATACTAGGATCCCTGATTGTTACCGAGTGAGCTGTAGGCATAGGCAGGGCGTTATAAAATCGAGAATAAAACATCTGTGATAAAGTAGAAAATCTTACAAGCGTGTTCGAGAGTGGATGAAGATCGGCGAGTGTCGGTAGAAAGTAGGGGAAACAAAATCAGGAGAAAAAACAGAAAGAGAGAACTGTGGAGAACTGGAAGTCCATGCGCGGGCGTTGATGAAACTTGTACGCGCAAGCGATTTCTTCGAGACTTAAAAGGGAGTCCAGTGACTCTGACTCTCCAAAGAAGAGTTTGTCGTGCATATGATTGATTAGTAGCAGCAAATCGAAAGAAAAATGAGAGTGAGAGAGAGAGAGAGAGAGAGAGAGAGAGAGATATTGTCTTTCGACAAGACAGCCCGGTCTAACTAGCAGACGACGACGACAACGACCCGATTAGCTCAATCGCGCGCTTTATGTGGGTTTGCACGTTTATTTTTCTTTTTTTCTTCTCGACCAGAGCTGGAGCGATCAGGTGTGCGTGTGCCGCGGAGGAGCCATGGTACTCTTATCGGAAGTCTAATATACAGTGTAGTGTATATTTCCCGCATCCTCGTTTAAAGACGTACAATGTACCATGGCTCTCAAAGCGGAATCACGGCCAGCGCGAAGAGTTTTTCTTGTTGCTCCGTCTACGACATTCCACGATGAGAAGCGAGGATCGGAAACGCGACCGCTCCGTCGACTTCTAAACGAACAACGTTAGTCTTCTCGACTCACCCCAGCTAAAGAATCTTTACGCTGCAGCGGCTAGCGTTCCTCCTTCGATTATAATCAGCCGCTGATGGCGAAGCGCGCGCGCATTTAGATAAATTATGATAAAGAAAGAGAGAAAAGGGAAAAAAGAGCGTTAAGTTATCGTCGACTGAAAGCAAGATCGCACAAGATTATCGGGGTATAGCCGGAGTATGTATATGTATGTATATAGTTTGATTTTGACACGGACACGCGACACGTAGACGCATTTTGTTGAACCCGCGCGAACGAAACAGTCGCCGTCGGGTCAGTCGGCGGCCACGAGTAATATTATAAGTTCCTAAAAAGAAATATTTTACACAGTTTAAGTGATAGAACGAAGAGAGGGCCGGCATACGAATACACACACCCGTGCACGAACAAGAAAGAGAGCATTCAGTTCGACGTAGATTTGTTCACTCGCTCGTTCGTTCATTCGTTGATTCGTTTTCGGCGCTTTCCAATACTTTTGGACATGGCACGAGTAACGTCGTCATAATTTAATCAAGTACGAGTACATATAATGATGTAATCCATTCCAGTCGATGGGAATGAGCGTGACGTAGTGTCGCGAGAAAGATCGGACAGGCAGTGCGTATCGTCAAGAAAAAAATCGGATCCGGGAGAAATCGCCAAGTATTGCATACAGCATATCGATCGGAAGCAGATTTGATCTTGTACGAGTTGTGCGTGTCTTGTTTTGATAATTGCCAAGAGCGTGTTCGATAGACTATTAACTTAATTCCCAAAAACGACGATCTTGTTAATTCTAAGATGCACAAACGAACTTAGTATAACTATGTCTATAAGTTTCCGTAGATCGTCTTCGATTAGGTCAACCGATCTTATCTGAACTGAAAATGCGACTTGCGTTATTTTCGAAACACATGGCTCGTACGTTTCCGATTGAATTGTACCTGTCGTCGCGACGTCTGCGATCATCGCGTTCCGTTCGTAACAAATGATCTTAGCCCATTAGGACGGGAACAGGATCGCCAGACACGCGCATTCCTCTATCGATACACACACGTAAGAATTACATAAACAGCGTTAGATGTAAGCAACGAGTTATGTAAGCGAGAACAGAAGTTTGTACCGTCGCGCAATCAAGCCTGAAGGTTTCCGGAATCTTTCACAAAGGGCTTTTATCCCACGTATATATTTTGTCGCTATATATAATATTCGTTTATAGTTATGAACGGATCTTACAATGTTCTAGTTGTAGCGTGCGCAAGCATATAATGCCATCGAGCATGGGGTGATCATTCGAATGCACATCCGTCCCGAATGCATGGGACTTTTAGCTCTTTATCGCCCAAGTTGTCTCTCTCAGAATTTAGAGGAAAGCGTGTCGCACAATAAATTAAAATAAATCTGTGCTTTTGGAAATGTAAAGCTTGGAACGATTTCTCATATTGGAACTTGAAGTTAAAATTATTAATAAAGAAAGGAACACAAAGAAAGAAGATAATAAAACCAATGATGTGGCATAGGGCAATAGAGAGTTAAATTGAAAAGAAAGCGTAGCGTGTAATGGTAAATGATTCAGAGCATCGAAGCACAGTATCATGTTTTCATCATTGCAATTTGTATTGCGTGATGCATGATCGGCTAGAGATCGAAGAATTGTCGCGACGAGAGAAGATAGTCTCTCGCGTATTATTTGAAAGGGTATTAAACCAAGCAAGAGCGATGTAAAAGAATTTGTACGACGATCATCTTCGTTAGATACGCCGTCATCGAAGTAAATTCTTGAACACTCGCCTGCGATAAAAACTGACTAAGAAACGTGCTAAATCGATTCTGGTCGCTAATGCAATTTCTAAGTATATTTCAGATTTGAAGCGTTTTAAAACAAAAAGTGGCATTCGTGGCATTGTGCAGTATATATATTGGCGTTATTATATAATATTGTCGATATAAAATTTAATTTATCACTGTAAGAATCTTTTTCAGTAAGAATTTCACTTTTAGCACGGAAATGTCAGTTTTAGTTTCTCAGCGCAGGGAACGTAATCTATCCAAGAGGATAGAAACCACTTAGTACTCAAATATTGCTGACCACAGAATCTCGCCGAGTTCAACCAATGAATAATTACAGTCATATATATAGAAGATATCGGTCACTTTTGAAATTCATCGATTGTATTATCTTAAACAGATCTTTCCGGACCTCAATTTTTCAAAGTGGCATCGCGGTATTAAACGGTTGAATAAGAACGGGACTCTATTAAGCGTAACAAAAGCAATTGAGGAAAAGCGATCGTTGCTTTGCGAATGTTGTTCCCCATCGGTGGAACATAGTTGAAACGACGCGAAATCACGGCGACGCGGCCAAGCGGACCAAGGTATACCTGTAATTACTTCTTGTCGATTCTGTAGCATTTAGTTTCGTTAAGTATTAGCATCGTTGGCAGCTGATGCCGATTGTACACATTGTGATGAAGAATTGCGCGAAAGTCACGCGCTCGCTCTCCGTGACGGTGACTGCGTGTTCGCCGCGATTTAGCGTCGCTTTCACATTTTCGTGTCTGCAAAAGCAGCGCTTCGTCGATGCGTCTCGACATGTTATTCGTTATACCTGGCGTTTTTTAATCAACAACGCCGAAGAAAAAAAATCGTAATCGGTGCTAATTAATCGACATATTATCAAACGTAAACGTGTTGCGTCGCATGTTTCTCGTATATGTGATACGCGTTGCATATGCAGATGTAATAAGAGATGTCGAGGAAAGGGGATGTATTAGCGAAGGGCTTTTTTGGAGTTTTGGAGCATTCTGGCAATCGGCTTTTCCTTGACGTAACGAAATATTGTATCCAATTATAATTGCAAAGTTTCATCGCGAATAAATCTTCATCACAGATTAAGTTCTCAATATCGAGACGTCGCTCAAAAGGAAAAGTCGCTTCCAAGTTCCTTCGTAGACAGAATAATCGTCTCATTATCGATATATTTTCCTTCGAACAGTCTGCGTAAGCGAATCTTAAGACAATTGTCCTTATTACTTCGAGGATAGATCTTGTTCGGACATAGTTTCGCTATGTATTAAGGAGACGGGTTTATAGAGCGTGTGAACAGCGCGTAGACAAACGCGGGGACCCGTTTCCTTTTCGTATGCTGTCGATGCGAGATCAAAATGGCATCAGTATCGAATCAGCATATTGAAGTCTCACTCGTTGTTGCTTGTGATGTCGGACTATCATCCGAATGAACCAACCGCGCTATATATTTTTCTCTGCCAATGTAATCGCGTCAGTACACTACCGAATAATTGTCTCACTTAGCGAGAATAACGAATTGTAAGATGTATATGTATGTACGTTGCGTGTTCGTCTATTCTATGCGTATTATATTGTGTGCGTGAACGCGCCGACGAGAGAGGCTTCGCGATCGTAGATTAATTAATTGCGCGGCTTAATTCGACGATGAGGAATCGCGGGAAGTCGGTTGATTTTTCGCTGTTCCTTTTCGTGCTCGTTGTTGTATCTGTTTGAGACCGCAAAAAACAACAGCATTAAACGCGAAGCTCGTTGTAATTGTGCATTATTTTCTAAGCACTATCGATGTTAGTTCAAGCCACTTCCCGACGCCCTCGACGCGCGTCGAATCGCATCTAACTGTGAAACAATGAAAATCAATACACTGCAAAAATAATTGGAGGCTTATATTCTTTCTCAAAGAACGGTAACAGCTTTAAAGATTATGAATATATCTACTTAAGAACAAAGTTTAAATCTTGAGATTAGAATCTTGGAATGCCAAGTAGCCTTCGATATATATGTATATATATATATATATATATATTGATATATTAGTTATATTATATATCTTATATTATACATCTTTTTCTTTAAAATCTAGTTAAAATTTAGTTAATTATTTTGTTGAATAATAAGAACTGAAAGTTAAAATTTGTTTTTATTTTTATGAAGATATTTTTGAAGGACTTTTTCGACAAAAATGTCCCCTTATTTTGATTCTATTGAAATAGAAAATATATAAATTCGTTATATATAAATTAATAAATAAGCATTTTTTTTAAATTTAGAAATGTTACAGACCTCCAAAAATAAAAACCAGTGATTGAAGAAAATTCAATGATTTACGATAATATTTTTCATGTCTTTAATATGTAATGCTATTACACTTTTTGATAAATTTGTTTCATAAAGAATTGATCTTGTTTTTTAATAAATATTTATGTAATATATGATATTTTTTTAGCTCTTTTAATAAATTGATATTTAAGTTGTTCGTTTAAAGCAGAAACCTTCCAATTATTTTCGAGCAGTGTTTAATATATTATTCTATCAGTCGATTTAACGATCGTCGAGACGCTCGTCGTTGCGTTTTAATTTTTTTATGTGCCGTTATGCATTATTAAATTAACAGTAAACATACTCCATTTATTCCTTCGGATAAAATCGACTTAACGCTCTAGCAACAATACCAAATTCACATATCTTTAGATATACAAGATTTAATCCGATTTAATTATTCACCCATTATCCGCAATAATACATTTTTTACAAGTAAGCTTTTTCAACCTCTGATTATCTTAATTCTTATATATCAATTGTCTTCACAATCTATTTGACAAAAATTTGTTTTTGTAAGAGTTGGAATATCATAAAATAAATAAATTAAGATATTAGAATGATAAAAAAAGCTCGTTCGTTTTGTTTCATATATAATTTTTAATATTTAATGGAATAAAACGAATATATATGAAAGAATTTTTTATCGTTAATACTTGTAAAAAAAATAATTATTTATTGTTGTTACTGCGTTAAATCACGGTTAATGCACCGAATACAGGAGTATATAAATAGTTGAAGGAAAAAAGGAGTAGACTAATTTTTACTTGATTCAATGATTCTTACGTTTTTCTCGTTCCTACATGTAATTACTTGCGCCAAGCTATTTGCGCGGCGCGATGTGATACTTTCTACTTTTTTTCGTTTCTTTTTTTTTTTAATATATACTAAATACATCTTTTTCCGAACTGCTTGCGAACGTGTTCTCTCTTGCAGCTTCGTATGTCTATAAATTTCTCGTATTCTACTCGTGCGTATTTCGGTACACATTCTCGACCCGTAACACGAGTTTTACGCCGCGTTCTAGTACGAGTTTCATCCCACGGCCGAAAATGAGGGATGCGAAACCTCTATCCCCGAGTTAATTTTTAAGCGACATCACAACGACGTTTTCTTATATGTACCCGGTGTTTCTTTTCCATCCCCACAATAATACAATCCCGAAATACGATCCCGGAATAGAATAGTACGAACCTGCGGAAGGGTCGAGACTCGTCATTACAACCTGCGGAACCTGTGTTGCGTACCGTAGAAGTCTGTTATTGTACCACTTTAATGCTATGAATTACCTCCACCGTTTCCCGTGGATGTGATAGTCCCGGGCGAGCATTTTTACATGCTGAAACTGTTCTAATCAGTATTCCTTCGATTTCAAAATCCCGTAGGATTGTGTACCGATTTATCGTTTTTACGTCACTCCTGTAATAATAGAAATCAGATGTTTTTTGGAAATGTGAATCAATTTTTAAAAATGTATGAATCGATAAATAAATAATGCATGGCATAAAGAACAATTCAATTGCCTTTTCGCATCTTTTTCCATATAATCTTGTCTTATATATATATATATATATATATCATATAAATATAAAATTAAGATCATCGCTCCTTTTAAATTGGAAGAAAAATCAATTTATTTATTTATTACTTTATTTTTTACATTTTTAGAATTTTTTTTTTGATACTTTTAGTAACAATCAATCTTTCTTAATCTTTTTAAAGAAATATTTTAAATTTTCAGAGATATAGAATTTTTGGGATCGTTGAAAAATAAATTACAAACTCTCTTCTTTGGAATGAAATCTCACTTTAAAGAATGAAAATTGAGCCTTGAAAAAGAATGGCTCAATTTTCAATCTTTAAGAGTTCCTTTATAGAAATTTAATACTAGTACTGATCAATTAATTATTTATTTTATTTATTACTCAAAATTAATATTAATTAGCCGGTATTAGTATTAATTTCTATAAGAATTCAGAGTGAGATTCATCAAAAAAAATTTTCGAGAGAACATTACAATTATTTAGAAATAATAATTTTTTTTTTAACTAGAAAATCAGACTAGAAATGATCTCATGACATATTGAACCATATTTAATCTCCTCGTTGAGAAAAGATTAAAAAAATATATATTAATCTTGCAAGATCTGTGCGTCGCGTTCGATAGAGGTGATCCAACTTGAAGTGAGTCGCGAACGCGCGCTTCGCTTCTGAATTCCGATTGGTCACGACGAGACGCCGCATGCAACACGGTAGACAGGTGAGATTCACGGAGGCGGGGGTTTGTTTAGACGATTGTCAAAGCGTCTAGATGCCGCATCCGGTGAAGTCCGATATTGGGGTGTTTCCTGTAAGCTCCATAGCTGGCGACACCCGACCTGCGCCAACAGGCCTGGATAGGGGGTTGCTGGGATCTCGAAGGATGACCTATTGTTCCTTTCTCTCTCTGATTCCCTTTTGCCCTCTTTTTCTCTCTTCGTCCTTCCACCCTCTAGTCACTCATCCGAACGGCGTGACACCGCGCCCAAAACGATACCCGGCGAAATGGAGCCCGCACAGAAAGGTGGAGGGGAGGGGAGGGGGGTGAAGGGAACAAACATCAACAGCGGGCGAGGCCGCCATGTTGTATCGCTCTCATTAATTTTTGCGCAGAGGCGTCGCGATTTTTTCCCCGTCCGCACGCTCAAGGTTGAGGTGCCCGGGCAGCAGATCCCCATCCCTCCCTTCTCCCCCCCTCCTTTATCCGTCGATTGCATCTCCGTGGCTCCCTCCTCTCCTTCGTCTCTCTTCTCCGCGCCTATATCTTTACAGCCGCGTTCTGGGATGACAGGATCAATTTCGAGCATATACTCGCGAATACGAGTTGTCTTCGATATTTAGATTTCACTTAGCAGCTTTCCAGCGTTACTAGAACGCATTCGAATAGCCTTTATATATTGATGATCAAAAATACGCTTTATGGAGTCCAACATTATGATGTATCGATTGAAATTAACCGCAAGCTGAATGATAATTAGCGGGTAATTAGAGCGATGAAAACTTTCTAAAAGATTGTTGCGCAATAATGGAGCATCGATTTTTTGCTTTAGCAATAGATACATTTCATGTTAGTATATAATACAATATTTTCACACATGAAAAAGAAGCGAAAAATCTAGGTAGAACAGAACATGAGTCATAATGATATTATAAAGACGTCATTATGATCTTATTATAAATTATTATAAATTAACTTATAATGATAAATTAAATCTTAGGAGGATTATATATCTTGAAACGAAGTGAAAATTATAAGAATGAATAAATGTATTGGAATGTTTATAATTTCCTTGATCAACATTCATGTCCATTTCTACCAACATAGATTAACTTAAATTCATCTTTTTCTAATTCTTCTAATTAGAAAAAAAATGAAGAATTAATCTCGAATCAAGATAAAATTAAACTACATTGGTAGAAACAGACATTAATGAATTCGCTTATTTTTGTAATTTTTATCTTTTCAAGATTTTCAATCGATCTCCTGATGATGTAATATTATGACTCTGATATCCGGGAATAAGTCGAAATGCGATCGACACATAACAATCGTAAGATCGTCCTCATGTAATTTTCAACATTTCGAAACTCGTTGAGAGAGGAAGAGATCGCGATATTTTCGTCAAAGATACTCTCTTGAATCCTCTTTTGAGAGATTCGGATTCAAAATTTCATTTCACTCAGAAACGGCATTTTTCTTTCTCGAAAGAATCGCAAAGAGCTTGATCTTGTTCAAGCGTGATTCCGCTGGGAGTATATATCGCAGTCGTTTTTCGATGCGTCGTAAAAACCCGATCAGGTTCAAACCTGCTTACAACGTATTCGATCCCAGCACGTTCGATCCCAGCACATTCAAGAAACATTTTGTGTCATTGATTAGCTCCGGCAGATCAAGGAGCAATGTAAAGTATCATTAAGTCGCGTAGAAATTTTCTTTCATTAATACTCAATATATTTTATTTCCTAGTTTTCTTTATCATCCACTAAATCTAGCATCTTTTCTGACATTTTCTATTTAAATTTTTTTGTGGTGATTCAAGCGTGACTTTTTAAATAATAAAGATTTATATATGATTTATATATCATTAAAGAAGAAGCTAGCGTTCTTAGATTTTTTTTTAAACATGCATAAAGTATTCAGCTCAGTAGCGTGAATATTTTATCGAAATAAGAGTACCGTTAGAACTCCCGCACATTTTCCAACAGTAAAACGTAACAGTAAGGAAATCAATGTTTTTTATTTGCTGTTGCTTATGTTATTACCTTACGTTCTCATACTGTGATCTATTTGCTTACTATTTAAATTTTACTGCTTACATTTTTCTGAGTATACACAGTTTTGGTAAAATTAATTATATTATTTGTGTTAGACTGCTTGTATTTCACGTATTTCATAATATTGTAATCATGATACATTAGGTAAAAATACTAATTATATTATTTATGTTAGACTGTCTATATTTCATGTATTTCGTAATAATTAAAATCTCTGATATTCGGGTACGGCTTCAAATCAGTTGTCGTTCCGCTTATTGTTGTGTAGCTAATATCGAATATTATTGTATTTCTATCTGTTTATTTATATTTAATGTTAACAGTTACAATCAATAAAGTTATTAAAATAAAAAATAAAAAATAAAAAATAGTTCTGTCATATAGAAATCATATATAGACAATTTATTATTGAAAGTAATGAATTATTTATATAGAACTAAAAGCACTGAACAATAATATTTTCAATACTTAAAATAAATAATTAATTACTGTCTTTCAATATTAAATATTGACTAGTATTATATCTTAGAAGGACTTATATAAGTTCGCTTTATGAGAAGAAGACAGAAAACATCAGAAGGAACGATACGCGATAGTCGTAAAAAATTACTCAAGTCATAAAAAATTAGCAATCATGATCGAATGTAAAGAAAATAATCGAGCGTGATTGATTAATTTCTTACGAATTAATTTCTTGATTAATTTTTTTTACTATTCTACTACAGATATCTCATTACACTGTAGATCTATTTTTTTCTGTGGCTGAACTAATGTACATTTTTGGAACTTAAAATGAAATAGATATATGTTTGGTATTTGTCGAAAGCGAGAAAGAGAATCTAGAACAGTTTAATGCAGAAACAGAAAACAGACCATGTAAGTGCTTTCCGTTTAGTTGACACATTCTATCTTTCTTGACATTCAGTAAGTAACAAAAGATATAATCATTTGATCGATTTGATCATCAAATGGAAATTTGTGTCATCTGTATCTCTTAGAAAATGTACTTTGTTAGTCAAATAAAAGTTACCTTCTTTTTAGCAGATTACAGTAGACACAATAAAGTGTCATTCTATTTTTATTATACATAGAATGCTAAGAAGAATAAAACATTTGTACTGACTGCGTCTCTTAAAAGTCAACGCGATGCTACAAACATTTTAAAACATTTTTTAATTGTTTGTTATAATTGCAATTGTATGTTTTAATTGTATGTGTCAATTTGTAAAATTCTTTCTATGATTGATCCATCAAACACTTCGAAGCACTTATAGCTTAATATATCGATATATCGACTATATATAATAGACTATATATATAATACTATATATAAGTAAAATTTATTAAATCTTTAAGCACGCATTCGTCTTGTACAAATATTAGGATTTATTGGAAAGATATATACAAGGTGTAACTGAAATAACGCTTACTAATCATATAGTGCTATTCTTAATAAAAAAACTGATAAAAAATCCTCTACTATTTTGCAATTTTCGCAATATTTTTTTTTAATTATCCAATGAGCAAAATCTATAAAATTGATGTATAGATAAGACAGTTTTAAGATATCTTTAAGAATTCTTTAAGAAAAATCTTCAAAATATTTCACAAAGAACACGATATCTTAAAATTATCGTATACATCGATTTTATCCGGCAATATTTGGAAATTAATAT